>Ga0163179_10000848_pt1 | contig 21855 bp, 18 predicted proteins | sample AtlANTMetagenome_FD_109643 | JGI IMG/M metagenome (GOLD analysis project Ga0163179, IMG submission 109643) | Marine eukaryotic phytoplankton communities from the Atlantic Ocean - Atlantic ANT 2 Metagenome | ecosystem: Environmental > Aquatic > Marine > Oceanic | place: North Atlantic Ocean...
CAGTCATCACCCAGGTGGATTCGTTGGTCAGCCGTGTTCACCCCGTTCTTCAGGGAGGAGTGGGCGGCCTGCTGACGGGCCTTATAGCCATCTTGCTCTGGTGGACTGTGGACCTGTCACCAGAACACGTGCTGGGCATGGGCGAAGAGACCATGTCCGCGTTGCTTCAAGGAGAAACAGAAGGGGGCCTTGACCTGTGGTGGGTTCTCCTCCTGGCCTTGTTCGGGAAGATGGCTACCACTGGCGCGACGATACGGTCCGGTGGTTCCGCGGGCCTCCTGATCCCGTCCATGTTTCTCGGCGGCGTCGCAGGGGCAGCGACCGCGGAGATACTCGAACTGACAGGTTTGTTCGCCACGGTTCCCGTCCCCCTATTCGTCGTTGTGGGCATCGCCTCATCACTGGTCGCAGTGGTCGGTGTACCCCTCGCGGCGATCGCCCTGGTTCTCGAAGTGTTCGGCACGAATTTCGGCCCGCCCGCGGCACTCGCTTGTGGCTTGACCTACGTGCTCACTCTACGACTCACGATTTACAGAAAACAGCGACGCTCACCCGACCCATTGGGGGATGAAACAGGCGGCGAGCCGATGATGAGTCCGTCGCCTAAAAGCGACTAAATCAGGCCCCGATCCATCGCGTCTGGGAAACACGCAAGCACCGTGCTCGCATAAAAGTCCACCCAGACCAGATAATGCGATGCGTCCGTACGAATACTGGCCATCGCAAAACGGTGGGCGTCCGCTCCATCCAAAACAGTAGCAACCGAGCGCGCTGCGACAGCGGCGGCCATTCGCCCCTCCGCCAAAAACCGCTCCGCATGAGATGTATAGGTCGCGACGACTTCAGAAAGGTCGAAGTCCTCTTCCACCTCTGCAATGTAGATGTTCTCTAAGCCCGGCAGCGCCACGCTCAACACCCCCTCCACCCGCTCTTCTAAAGGCACCTCTCGGGCCTCGACGGCGGCCTGCGCAGACGAATGTACGCGCAATTCAGCCAACACTTGCGCCGCGGTCTTGGGTCGAACGGCACGATCAGACAACGTCGCCTCGATCCGGGGCAGCGGCAATGGGCCAGGCAGCTCTTCGGGCGTGCGAGGTGGTTGTGTATAAAGATCGGTCGATTCTTCTGTCACGACCGGCTGCGCGCCCGGCTCGGCTTCCGCCGTAGGCTCATCCAAAACAGTCGCGCTTTGTTCGGGCTCCGACACAGGACTGGTCGGGGTCGAGGGCGGACTAAATACGGGATCCGTGACATCGATCGCAGGCGGGAGACTTGATAGCGTCGTGTCACCCTCGTCGGGTAACGGTCCAGGTCGCACGGTTTCACTCAACGTGCTTTCGAAGAGACTAGCTAAAGGATCAAATCCCTGGCGACGCCGACGTCGATCACGAGCCACTGTGTAAATTCTCCCCCGCAAGCCAACGCAAACTTGCACGTGCACAATAGTGTACACCTAAACCAAAGGATTTCGTTCTGTCCAATGTCAGACTCAAGCAAACAATCACTTTTTGAAGTCATCGCACACATCCGCGCGCAACAAAAGACGGCGGTTATCCTGGCGCGTCACGGTCAAACCGCATCGAACCGCGAGAAGCGCTTCGTAGGCTGTCAGGACATCCCCCTAGACGACGTCGGACATCAGCAGTCGGCCCTTCTGGCGCGTCGCTTTGAAGCGATCGCTTTCGATCATATCTACGCAAGCTCACTGTCTCGCGCGATCGAGACCGCCCGCGCGATTCGCGAACCAGAGATCGTCGTCGGGCTGGAAGAATTGAACCAAGGCGTACTAGAAGGCCAGCCATCCAACGTTCTGGCTGATGAATACCCCGACTTACTGACTGCTTGGCAAACAGACCCTGGCAGCACGCGCATTCCTGGGGGAGAGAGTTTGGGCGACGTGCAAGAACGCGCAATGAAGGCGATAAGCCACATCCTGGCGCAACCGCCAAGCCCCCAGACCGTGGCGATATTTACCCACCAAATGACACTCGCGTCGATCCTGTGCGCGATCACGGAACGGCCGCTCAAAGAGTACCGGAGCCTCTGCCACCGAAACGCCGCCTTTTCGGTGCTTACATGGAACGAAGGGAGTTGGGAGCTGCTCTGGACAGACGATCAAGCCCACATCAGCGAGGCAGACTAACTCCCGAGACACTCACTTCGCGTCTTCAATGCTGGGGGCTAATCCCGCATCACGAAGCGCCATCAGCTGCTCACGATCGAGTATGTAAACCTGGCCACAAAAGTTACAGGTCATCTCTGCGAAGCCGGGATCTTCAATCAGGCTGGCGATCTCTTCCGGCCCAAGCCCACTCAAGAGGCCCTCGGCGCGCTCTGGGCTACAGCCGCAACGAAATTCCACCTGCCGAAGCCCCAAAACCTCAAGCGGTCCGCCGGCAATCGTCCCCGCACGCGCCGTCTCTAGCACCGAGCTTAAACTCTCCCCTCTAAGCGCCCCAAAAAGCGCTTCAAACTCTTCGTCCGTTGTGCCGGGCAGACGTTCAACCAGCAGCCCCGTAGCGCGCTCGACATGACCTTCGCTGTCTATTGGCGACTCGATACGTACGAAGCCCATGGTCTGCTGCGACCTGGTCAGGTAGTCTTCCAAAGCTGTCTCAAAAGACGCTTTCTCAATCGGCGAAGCGCCTCGATAAAGCTCCTTACCCGCGTCATGTTTGATCACGAGCATCACACCATCAATGGTGCCGTTATCCTGCATGAAGACCTTCGGAGGCGTCAGTCGAGCGCGTATCGCTCCGTCGCTATGCACATCCACGATCAAGGCAAAACGCGGCTTCTCAGCCTGCACTTGCATCGTAATGCGCTCCTCTCCCTTGATGTGCGCGCTCATCAACAACGCAGCGACAATCCCTTGGGCAGATACACGACTCGCACCGCGCGACAATTCGTGGCGGCGCCGCGACTCGTTGGCAGCAGCCTTCGCCTCGACCAAAAGGACCCGCGCCTTACCTCCGTGCGCTATCCCGCGCACGAAGAACCCTTCCGTGTAATCCACCTTCACCGTGATCATCGCGTCACCCTCCGTCGCCACACCAACACCATGCCAAACAGGCCTAGCGCACCCGACAACCCACCAGGCACCACACTACACCACCGCCTATCCGCAGTGGGGGCGCGGTCGGGTTCTGCCGGTACGGGTTGCGTCACTACTGGCATTGTCTCAACCTCATCCGGCTGGACAGACTGCTCGCTGACCGCAGTCGCGCCCACGACCTCATAGACCGTCGACAGCGTTCGTTCTTGCGGGACGTAGCACAACGTCGCCTTACAGCCCTGATATCCGACGTAAACGTCCATATCGTAGCTTCCAACCGGAATAGAATCGGGCGCCTTGACCGGCACCTGAATGGAGACAGGCGCGTCGTAAAGCTCTCGAATCTCATCGGGCACGGCCGGGTCTGCTTCCCAACGCCCGGCGGGAAACACCGCGGCCCCAACCTCAAAGGCACCAGAGTCCGGTACCGAGACACGCATCATGTCGCGATACACATGAAAGCCAGCAGGGACGACCACCACGATCTCCATCTGCGCCTCTCCCCCAGAAGGAATGAGCGTCGTGGAGACCTCAACATGAAAGGGGTCATCCGCCGCACTGGCGCTCAACGAAAAGGCGCAAAGCAACGCCCCGATTCGAATTCGCTCCAGCATTCAACCTCCATAGCGTGGGCGACGCGCCTCGTACCCCCGCACTTTCGATTCGGCAAGCCAGGCGTTGGCTCAACAGTCCCAACCGGCTACCGATTAGACCACAGCTTGCCACGCCGGAGGACAGGATCGAAGTCGCGGTCATCATCCCAGCCCTAAACGAAGCGGAGAGCCTTCCGCTGGTACTCGACGAGCTGCCGCCGGTAGATACGGTGATAGTCGTCGACAACGGCTCAACCGATAACACTGCAGATCTGGCGAGAGACTGTGGCGCAACGGTCGTTTCCGAGCCCAAACGCGGCTACGGAAACGCCTGCCTGGCGGGTATCGCCGCGCTCGGCGACGAACTGCCCGACGTCATCGTGTTCTTAGACGCCGACCACTCCGACCACCCGGAAGAGCTCGCCCTCCTCGTAAACCCGATTCTCAATGATGACGCCGACTTTGTGCTCGGTGAGCGCGTCTCTTTGGCGCAGCCCGGCTCTCTCATGCCACAGCAACGCGCCGGGAATATGTTGGCGACCCAGCTCATCCAACACTTCACCGGATTCACCTACAAAGACATGGGCCCCTTTCGCGCAATTCGCGGTGACGCGCTTCGCGAAATGAGAATGCAGGACCGCACTTGGGGCTGGAATGTAGAAATGCAGATGAAGGCGATTCAGGCCGACCTGCGGGTACAAGAAGTTCCCGTGAACTACAGACCTCGAATTGGACAGTCGAAGATCAGCGGCACAGTATCCGGCACGATTCGCGCGGGGGCACGCATCCTCTGGGCGACATGGCATTACCGATGATCTCTCCCCTCTTCGTGATCATGACACGCCCACCACATACAGGGAAAAACAAGACACGCCTGCTCCCAACGCTGGGTGCTGACCTCACCGCAGCGCTACACCAGGCGATGTTGACAGACGTACTCGATGCCGTCGCATCCACACCTTTTGACATGCATATTTGTGTCGCCGGCGATCCACAGCACGCATTCTTCGAGCCCTGGAAGGCACGCGCGACGGTAGAAGCACAAACCGAAGGCGATCTCGGAACACGACTACGTACCGCACTTCGAGATGGTGCAAGCCGTAAGGTGATCGCACTAGGCGCCGACGCGCCAACATTACCGACCGCGATGCTCCACGAGCTCGCGATGTCCGAACAGCAGGTCACTATCGTGCCCGCAAAAGACGGAGGCTACGTAAGCATCGCGCTAAATGGTCCTCATTGGGGGATATTCGAGGACATCGAATGGTCGACAGACCGAGTATTGAAACAGACGCTCGAACGAACAAAAGCGCTCGAATTGACGATTGCTGTCCTGTCCGAGTGGTACGACATCGATGAAGCAGAAGACCTCGAACACTTGAGCACCGAACTCCGAAACCTTCCCGCCGACACAGCACCGCACACCCGCGCCGTACTCGCGCGCCGGACCTAATGAGACCCCATCATGCCCCTGATCACCGACGGCCTACCTGAAAACCTCGAACACATTCACATCATGGGGATCTGCGGCACCGCGATGGGCTCGGTCGCGGGGATGCTAAAAGACGCCGGCTACCGCATCACCGGAAGCGATACAGGTGCCTACCCTCCAATGAGCGACTACCTCGAAGGTCTGGGCATCTCTATTATGGAAGGGTTCAAGGCCTCCAACTTGGACAGTCAGCCGGACCTCGTGATCGTCGGGAATGTGATCAGAGCCGTGTATGAAGAAGCACAAGCGGTCGTAGAACGCGACCTGCCCTATTGCTCGATGCCCTACCTGCTGGGCGAACTGTTCCTCAAAAAAGCACGTTCGATCGTGGTCGCGGGCACCCACGGGAAAACCACCACGACCTCTTTGGCGATCGGCGCGCTCGCCCACACCGGCTACGACCCGGGCTACCTCGTCGGCGGTGTCCTCTTGGGGCTCGACCGCAGCGCGCGTGCAGGCGCCGGAAAAATCTTCGTGATCGAGGGCGACGAATACGACACCGCCTTCTTCGACAAACAGCCGAAGTTCGTGCATTACCAGCCAACCACAGCGATCCTCACCAGCGTCGAGTTCGATCACGCGGACATCTACCGCGACTTAGATCACGTCAAAGAAAACTTCAGACGTCTTCCAACGCTGCTTCCACCGGACGGATGTATTGTGGCCAGGTGGGACCACGAGCACGTGAGAGATGTCATCGGTGAACCCGAATGTGAAATACGCACATACGGACCAGGCCAATCATGGGAGGGGCGAATCGTCTCTGTGAACCCAGATGAAGGCACTATGACCTTTGAAGTGACACACGACGGCCGCGTGTTCGGAAACTTCACTTCGATAATGGTGGGAGAACACAACCTCTGGAATCAAGTCGCGGTGGTAGCCGCCCTTGATCGCGAAGGGCTGTCGGCGGAAGAGATAGCTACCGGCCTAGCGAAATTCCAAGGCATAAAGCGTCGCCAAGAAGTCCGAGGTGTGGTGGCGAATATTGCTGTGATCGACGACTTCGCCCACCATCCAACCGCCGTCCGTTTGACCTTAGAGGCCCTTAAGCTTCGCTTCGGTGGCAGACGACTGTGGGCAATCTTCGAGCCTCGGTCGAACACAAGCCGGCGCAATGTTTTCCAACAAGAATACGCCCGAGCCTTCGACGCCGCAGACGAGGTCGTCATCCCCTCGCCCAAGAACGTAGAGCGGATTCCGGAAGCGGAGCGCTTCGACTCACGCGCACTGGTTGGAGCACTACTCGACAGAGGCTTGGAAGCGCACCAAATCGACGAGGTCGACGAAATCGCTGCGGTGATCTCCGCGAACGCCATGCCCTACGACGTCATCGCCGTGCTCTCAAACGGGAGCTTTGACGGCTTGCACGACAAGATCCTTGAAAGGCTTCGTCTACGTTTTGACGCTCAACAGCCCGATGTGTCCAATGACGGATCGAATGAGATGCCTACGCGCTCCGCGTAAGCCACATTCAGCTCCATAAGCACGCAGGCGTCTTGACCATCAGCACAGGTCATACATTCGCCGTTCAACTGCTCGACGAACGCACAGGCCTCTCCATCCCCAACGGCGTCCGTAGCAAGCCCGCGGATATCGAACACACCCGAGAGGCGGAGCTCCTCCACATAGTCCCCTTCCGACGCGAACATGCCTTCAATTTCGAAAGCATCAATCGACACGGGCTCACCTCCGACCGACACCTGCGTGGATACTGGCGGCGTGTGAAAGACGGGATTGGTCCAATCAGGACTTGGCAACTTGTGTACGGGCTCACATGGGCTCTGATCACCCTCGTCATCGGAGAGCGCGAGCACGACTTCAAGGTGAGCATCCTCTTCGGCGACGACATGCAAAAGCAGGCCCTTTCCACCCAACAGGCTCCACATATTCGAAAGCCCCGACGGTACTGTGTGCTGAACATCGGCGAACTCAACCAAGAAGGTCTGGCCTTCAACCGATGAAGAAATCGGCGGGTATGAGACCCCATCTACCTCTCCGGCTTCCAAGCCGAACCCAACGCCGCTACAAGATACAAGTGTACCCGCGGTCAACAGACCGAAAAACCCGAAAACGAAACGCATGGCTAATCTCCGCGCGAGGACCATGGATGATTTGGTGTTTAAATGCCCTCTTGATCCTAGAACGTCAAGCGAAACACCGGGTCGCCATCAGTCGTCAGCTTCAAGCTGCGCCAGAATCTCCTGCCAGCGGCCGTCCGGGACCTCACGCTCAATAGGTTGAGCATTCGCTACTTTGCCCTTTCCAATCAGGTCTTTTGACACGCCATCGAGCAAACCTAAAAGGCCCCGAATGACACCGCCGTGCGCTACGACCAGAGTGTCAAGATTTTCGCAGCCAGCCAAAAACCCCACAGTTCGTAAAGCCAGATCGAACTGACTTTCCGCGCCAGGAGCCCGGGCTTTCCACGCCGTCAAAAACCTCGATTCACCCGCCGCACGTAGCGCGTCGAGAGAGGCGCCCTGCCAAGATCCGAGTGTGCGCTCCCGAAGCTCTGGCGCGATCACCCATAGGTCTTCTGGAACATCCAGCGCCGCAGTGATTCTCCCTGCAGTCTGTCGAGCGCGATGCAGATCGCTGACGAAGTATTGGTGGTACTGCCTTCCTGCCAGCGCCTCTCCAGCATGAACGGCTTGAGTGACGCCACGTGGTGTCAATGCGACGTCCACCCAGCCCGAAAGCCAGCGCTCTGCGTTCGCTCGGGTCTCTCCATGCCGAACAAACGTCCAGCGCGCCATCACTTAGCCTTCGAGCAATGCGCGGACGCGCTCATTCGCAACGATCACATTCGCCAAATCCGGATGTGAGGCGAGACCTTCCAGTTCCTCGCTCAGCACCTTGAGGGCGCCTCTGGAAAGCTTACTACTCAAGCGATCAACGCCGAGCCGCATCTCCGAACCGATCTCAGTCTCCAACGCGAGACGTCGTAAGCGCTGAAGCAAGCGATTCCGCAAAATACCGAACGCGATGGAGTCCCAACGCGTCGCAGACGGCCTTTCCGATAGCGCGCGAAGCAACGGCAACAAGCCGCTCGCTTCACCGACCGAGAGATACCGAACGATACCGTTTCTGTTGCTGTCGGGCTGCTCCTCCAACATCAGCGCGATCTCTCTCGCGATGGGTAACGCCTGCATATTCGTCACTTGCCGAGCCAGGTTCGCGCGTAATCCAGCGGCTACGAGTATGTCCGCAGAGTTGGTGACGAACCGCGTCTGTGCCGTTCCCCGAAGTCGAGGAAAATCGCCGACAATCTCTAGAATCCGCTCGCTGCTTTCGCCCTGTGCCCCGGTCCCCCCGGGCGCCAACCACGCCGCGACGAGATGCTCAAGCGCCGTATGAACGACCATCCACCCTCGGTATGCCCCGTCGACAGACTCAGTGGTGTTCGCGAGCGTCTTCAATAGGCTCGGGGCGTCCACAAGGTCGAGCGCCTTCAAGTAAGCGCCAGTGACTTCCGCGGCGTTGGCACCGGTGAGTTCAAGCATGCGGGGATAGAAACCCGCTCCCGCGCATGCCATCACATCCGTCAACGCGACGGTCATTCCAATCGACTTATGCAGCATATGCGTGTCGATATCCGACGCGTAGGTGTCGGCGACCTCCTGCGGGAAATACGCTCGGACCCGGTCTTCGAAGCCCGGAATAGCCGAAGAATCGCAATCCAACATTTGGTCATAGACAATCATCTTCACGTTCGCGCCCAACACCGCCAACTCCGGTCGCGTCAACGCGCCGCCCGCTTGAGAGCGCGCAATGAGCGTCTCAAACACCGGCAGGTTTAGCGTCGCCTCCGTGGTGTTCTTCGCCTGAGTGACCCAGTGGATCGTGTGAGAAAAGGCGATCGTATCGACGGCACTGCGGAGGGCATCCAGCGAGAGCTGGCGTCCGTGCAGATCGTTATTGTCCAACACAAAGCCCGCCACCTGGTCGGTGAGACGCGCGAGGAGCTCGTTTCTGTCTTCGCGTTTGAGTTCACCTCGTGCTTCGGCCTTACCAAAGAGCACCTTGAGGTTCACCTCATGGTCGGACATGTCAACGCCGCCAGAGTTATCCACCGCATCCGTAGAGATACGACCGCCGGCGAGGGCATACTCGATGCGTGCGTTCTGAGTGAGTCCAAGGTTTCCACCTTCACCAACAACGCGGCAACGCAGCTCGGTTGCGTCCACCCGACATTCATCATTGGTGGGGTCCCCGGCATCAGCGTGCGTCTCGGTGGAAGCCTTTACGTAGGTGCCAATCCCGCCATTCCAAAGCAAGTCCACAGACATGCGGAGCAGCATGCGAATCACCGCATTCGGGGGCAAAGAATCCGCCAACACGCCGAGATGTTTCTGCATCTGGGGTGAGAGCGGAATGCTCTTGGCCGAACGTTCAAAGACCCCGCCCCCCTCAGATATGAGCGACGTGTCGTAGTGGTCCCAACCCTTCACCGCCTCAAAGAGGCGCTTCCGCTCTGCGTAAGACGCTGCGATATTCGGATCGGGGTCGAAGAAAATGTGACGGTGATTGAATGCTGCGACGAGCTGCATGCGCTCGTGTTCAATCACCCCGTTTCCAAAGACATCGCCCCCACAATCTCCGATCCCGATAGCCGTGAAGGCTTCACGATTCGGATCGAGGCCCATCTCTTTGAAGTGTCGACGTACACAGACCCAAGCCCCTCGGGCCGTAATGCCACAGGCCTTGTGATCGTAGCCGTTGGACCCTCCAGACGCGAAAGCATCGCCCAACCAAAAATCGTAGGCCGCAGAGACCCCGTTGGCGGTGTCCGAAAGGTGTGCAGTCCCTTTATCTGCGGCGACGACCAGGTACGGATCATCGTCATCCCAAGCCACGACCCGCGGTGGTCGAACCACTTTGCCATCGACGATATTATCCGTCACATCTAGCAAGCCGCGAATGTAGACCTGATACAGATCGTCGGCCTCTCGGCGACGCATAAACGGGTCGGTACTGGCTGCCTTTAGGTAGAAGCCACCCTTGGCCCCCACTGGAACGATCAGTACATTCTTAACCATCTGCGTGGTCACGAGGCCGAGCACTTCCGTCCGATAGTCCGAACGGTCGGACCACCGGATACCGCCACGTGCGATCTTTCCACCTCGGAGGTGAACGCCTTCCACATCTCGGTGGTACACGTAAATTTCGTATTTGAGTTTCGGAGCAGGCAAGTCACGCATCAAATCGTGATCGATCTTCACCGAGATGTACGGCTGCACGCGATCTGTTCGGTAATAGTTGGTACGCAGCGACGCCTCTAAGAGGTTGAATAGCGCTCTAAAGACACGATCTTCATCCAAGGTCGTGACCTCGGAGAGCGCGTCTTCGTATGCGGTCTTCGCCTCGGCCCATACCGTGCCGCGGTCACCGATCAGATCGGGATCAAACCGCGCATGAAAGCAGTCTACAAAGCGCTTCGCGAGCAGAGGGCGCAACAACAAGATGTCCCGCACTTTGCTTTGGGTTTGGCGGAGACCGATCTGACGCGCAAACCCAATAAAGGTTCGCATGATGTCGACCTCGGACCAGCGTAAGTGGGCACGCAGCACAAGGCGATTGAGTGGAGAGTCAGTCACTTTGCCTGCAAACACCGCCTCGATGGCTTCGCTGAGCACCTCTTGGCCGGCAAGTACATCCGCATCCTCCATGCCCCACGCCCCTTTCAGGAGCAGGGTGTCCACAGCGTACTCGGCACGGTCCGAAGGCTTGACGCGCGTGCTGAACTGTCGCGCAACCACCAAGCCAAAGTGATCGAGTACTGGGACCAGATCTGAAAGCAGCAATTTGTCGCGTTGATACAGTCGAAGATTCAGCCGCCCTAAACGGCCGGGGAAGATATCTGCGACGACCGGCCGGTCTTCAGCGAGCGCTTCGAGCATATCCAAGTCACGGAGTGCCCTATCGGTCTGAGTGTGCTGAACGTAGCCTCGCGTGAAGGCGTTTCGATATCGAAGCGTCAGCTCCCCAGCCCGCTCGTCACCATAGCGCTCCGCCAACCCGGGATAAACGCGCTCCGCCCATGGGGAGCAAAGTTCGAAAATGCGCGCCTGAACCCCGTCCAAGAGCGTCGGATCGATCTCCGACGTACCGGTCAGGAAGTAGTTCAACAGTACGGTGTCGTACCGCCCGACATAAAGCCCGTGATCCACATACGTGGCACCACTTGCACGAACGAGTTCACGCTGTACTTCCTGACGAACGGACTCGGCATAGAGAGATTTAGGCATCGACACGAATGCAAAGGCAGTGTCTGTGTCTCGAACCTTCACGAGATGGAATCGAACGCGCTGATCTTGAACGGCGCTCAAGATCTCTTGCATCGCGCGGTTCACGTCTTCCTGTGTCGCCGTGAAGAGGAATTCCGTTCCAAGCGAATCGAACACATTCGAGATCGCCTTGTAGCGGTAAGAACGTGGACGCGCCCCGTCGGAGTCTCGCAAACGCTGCAGTCGACGACGCAGAATAGGTACGTCTCGACTCGGCTGATTCAGTGCGCGGTAGGTAAACAACCCACGAATCAATAGACGCTCGCCGGGCGCTCCATCGACTTCAGGCCCGTTAACAAACACTTCATCGACCCGACCGTTTCGGTGAACTGGCGATTCACTTGGTCCTTTACGTACCAAAACCGGGAGCGGCCCCAGCGCCGGCCAATCGCTCTCAGCGATCTGTGCAGCGTGCGTAAAGCCTTCTCGGTCCGCACCAAGCCGTACGTCACCGCTGACCATCCCGAGCATCACGAAGTTATCCCAGAGCAGCCAACGTAAAAACGCGGAGGTCTCGAGGTAATCATCCGCGTGTTCCCCGCCTTGTTCGGCGAGACGCGCAAACTGCTCTGCGACACGCTCAACGCTCATCGCCATCTCACGGAAATCCGTGACCATCACCTGTGCGCACCGCAACTTATCGAGGAGCGCAGCCTGAAGGCTTGGTAGGTCTTCATCACGAAGCCCCAAAACCTCCATGCGAACGAAGGATTCAGCCTTTCCTTGCTCGGTACTGACCCCCGCGAGGAGCCCCGCTTCGTCCCGAAGCACATCGATCACGACATTGAAGCCCGCAACCGTACGCGCGCCAATGCGACGTAAGAACAGGTGAATCGTGTCAACGATAAACGGTTGATCTGGCATCGCTGTGCGCAACACAACTTCACCACCAACCCGCTCAAAACTCACGAGGATCTGCTCACCGTCACGTTTTGCGGCGTGGGTATACACCTCGCCGATCTGCGCCACGGCTACCGTAGCACCTCGTGCGGAGACATAAGACGCCCGCAAGGTGTCAAAAATACTCGATGCTACAGCAACAAAACCGTCAGCGCGTTCGGATGACACTTTCTCCGAGGCACGCTGAATTTCTTTTTGCACCGCAGCGCCGTTCTGGATCCTACCGGCTCCACCAATCATGTGGTCTCCTGGATTCCGCGATTTACGCTCCAGCCTCACTAACCCAATCGGGTAGAAATCGTACCACTAGCGCTCAACTACTTGCGGTCTGCTATTCTCTCCCTGGCGAAACCGCCCTCTGGAGACCCATTAATGGACCCCCTAGTAATCGTTTCCCGCGCCGTTGATCTCGCTCGAAAAAAGGGAGCGCGTGGCGTCGAAGCGCTGATCGTTGAAGAAACAAATTTGTCCTTGTCAGGAATAGACGGGAACACGGCGGTCACAGAACAAAAAGCCAATCTTTCGATCCAAATCACGCTGTTTCGAGAAGGGGGGCGTTGCGCGACAAAAAAGATCAAGCCTTCGTCTTTAGAGGCGATCCCCGGGCTTCTGCCCGACGCCATCCAGTCCGTAATGAACGCAGCGGCCGATGCTCCCGAGGATCCACGCGCCGGCCCTTGCGAGCCGCTCGACGTCACCCCAGCGGGCCTCGGACTCTACGACAGAAGGCACAAATACATCGATATGGAAGGGCGCTTGGCGATCCTCAGCGAAAACGCCAGAGCGTGCGGCAAGCTCGATCCACGCATCAAGGTGGAGGGCATCAATTACAAAGAGACCGAACAAAAACGGAGCATGGCGACGAGCAGAGGCCTATCACTTCACGAACACTCTACGACCTTCCGAGCGAGCTGCTCTGCACGGATTGAGGGCAACGACACCGTGCTGACACACGGTGTAGAAAGTCGCCAATTCGCACATGTCGCGAGTCTCCCCCTCGGCGCGCAGTTGGGACACCAACTTTTGCGTATGCATAAGCGGACCGAGCTCCCCACTAAAGACCTTCCCTGCGTGATCGACGGGCCGATCATCTGCCAGATACTGCGTTCCCTTTCTGCCGCCTTCGTCGCAGAGACCGTGCGCAGTGGAAAGTCATTCCTCTCCAAAACACCAGATCTTCCGCTGGCCGGCGAGCTGCTCCATCTTGTCGACGCCCCTACGGCACCGGGCGGTCTACACAGCCGGATCTTTGATGATCACGGCGTAATCCCTGTGCCGGTGGTGCTCATCAAAGAGGGCAGGCCAAACGCCATGCTCTACGATCTCCACACTGCGCGCGTCGATGAGGTCCGGCCTACAGGGCACCAACTGCAAGGGCTCACAAAACCGAGCAACCTCACCATACGGCCCGGCACTCGGAGCCGAAACGCAATGCACATGGCGCTAGAAAACTACCTCGCCATTCAACGCCTTCATGGCTTCAACGCAATGCACACGAAGGGACTGGTGAGTACAAAAACCGGGCGAATCCGCTGCGTCGCTGACGTATGCGTGTACAAAGACCGGGAGGCTGTTGGTACCGCCGAAGTCCCACTGGAAATACACGTTCGCGACCTCTTGGCTCCAATAATTGAGTTGGCCGGTGACCAGTCGAGAAGCTGTGGCGTGGACGGGTGCAGCGTCCTGCTGGAACACCTCCCCGGTTAGTTCTGAAGTGACATGCCAGAGATAAGCGCGGGGGCGCTAACGACCCCGTCCTCCATCATCCCAAGATCAAACGTCTCTACCTGTGCGCCTGCTGGCACGGTGGCCGCACCGAAATACAAAAAGACGCCAGCATCGCCCAGCGAGACGGCCCGGCCAGTCTGTAGCGCGACGCTACGGACCTTGGAGAGGGGCACATCCTGGACGCCCTTCAACCAAGACGCCAAAAATGCCGCTCCGGTTTTAGCACGCGCCGCATCGCCATCCCGCGTCGCGACATGCAGCGGGTGAGAAGCAAAGCCGCCCGGTGAGCCCTTGGCACGCTTGGGCCCCGGAGGCGGACCCACAAGCCCCTGCCAATACACCCCCTCTATGCCGCGAGCGAGGGCCTCGCCCAGCACCAGCGCGAGCATATGTGCTTGCCATTCTTCAGAGATCCAAGCTTTACGTCCATCTGAAGGGGCGCCTGTCTCGGTGACGAAAATGGGGCGACCATCCGCCATTTGGGCGGCTGCGTCCATAGCCTTGAAAAAGTCTGAGGCGTCTTGATCCTGAAAATAGGCATGTACGCTCAACGCATCGAAAGACGGCACCTCTCGAGCCGCAAGGGCCGCTTCTACCGCACGAAAATATGCGACACCCGAAGGACGCGCCGTATCAAAGAGCCCGCCGTTCAAGACGACAGCCTCTGCATCTGCCGCCCGGACAGCCTCCGCAGTCAGCGCGTAGACCTCCGCATACTGCTCCGGCGTCAGAAAATCAGGCGATGACTTGTCACCCACAGGCGCCCGATGGTGCAGATCAGGCTCATTATCAACCTCCCAAAACCGTACGCCCCTCTCCATCAGAAAGGCATCCGCTTCACCGTCACCGTCGTAACGTTCCACGACCTGCTGCACGTACGCCTGATAGGCGACGGTATCCTCAGGTACATACGCCGCAGTGTACTGGGAGGTTCGATTACCAGGCCAAGGACCGATCATCACAATCGGCTCTATTTGCTGACCCGCCAATAGCTGGAAATACGCGTCACTCCGTGCGTACTGATCGGCCCGCTTACCTACCGCCCAGTGCGACAGGTGAGGACTCGTTGCGGTGTTTACGCGTATCTTACGCACGCCCAATTTACCGAGCAAATCGAGGTCCTGCCGCCAATGCTCTACGCGGCCCGATAAGCCCATAGACCGTTTTTCCGCGAGAACCGAAGGCACCGAAATGGCTTCATTGATCCCGACCACATCCCACACAGACGACACATATACAGCCGAACCGTAAGGGGTGTTGGAGAGCAAGTGTATCTCTGAGGGCTCCGGTAATTCAGCGGGAGACTTACACGCTAAGGCCCCGACGAAAACCGTCAGGGCCCCCCGCCTCAAGACTTCACCAACCGTAGGTGAGGACCTTGCGCTGGCTCTTCTATGAGCTCCGGATCGGGCTCTTCCGGTTCGAGCGCAGCCGGAACGAGCGTGACCTGCTCGATAGAATCCCAAGGAAACATACACGTCCGGAGTGTGTCGAAAGAGAGCACCATCTGCACACCGTCGGGGTAAAACCGCGGCTTCACATAGGTGTGAATCGCTGCGTCGAGGCGGATCGGGAGGTAGTCGGAATATTGATCCAAAACAAGCTTCGGGATCCCAGACTCTTCCAACAAGTTGATCCGGGCAAGCAAGTGGATATCGACCCCTAAGCCGAATCCGATCCGAAGAATCTGTTCCGTGTGATTGCCGTAAGGATCAAGCGCAAAATCTGCGGGCAACACCGCTTCGACCGCAACATCGGGAACAGCCCGAATGCCCCCAGCTGGCTCTGAATCTTCCCCCTCGGTATCAGACGTGTCGGGCGACACGCCATGATCGACTAAATCACCGACTGCATCACGAAATTCCGCGAGCTCCGACGGGCTCAGCTCCAACGCTCGCAACATGTCAAACGTCGCGTCAAGCGTGAGCTTGCGTTTCCCGGCAAGCAAGGAACGCACCGCTTTGCGATCAACACCTACCTTTTGCGCGACCGTCGCGGTGTTCCATCCACGCGTGTCGATAGCCCGCCGAAGGAAGCTCCGAAGTACATCGCTAGAACGATTGGGCATCACATCACCCCATCAACTCGTACCGCCAAATCCGGACAAGCCCTTGCCGGCGGCACTACAGGCCGACGTCGCAGAACTTCCGGCTGCGGCTGCCGCCTCTCCACCCGCAGAAGCAGCTTCTGTGGCAGCGGCGGCTCCTTGCTCGGCAGCAGCCTGTCCTGCTGCAGCACCTTCATTCATCGCTTGTTGCGCCTGCTGCGAAGCTTGTTCCGCGGCCTCCCCTGCCTGATCTGCAGCTTGTGACGCCGCATTAGCCGCCTCATTAGCAGCCTGCTCGGCAGCAGCAGACGCTTCAGATGCTGCAGCCTGCGCTTCTTCGCTAGCCTGCGATACCGCGGCCTGAGCGGCGGCACCCGCCTCTTCAGCAGCGCCCATCGCTTCATCCGCGGCGGCTTCGGCTTGATTCATCGCGTCATCGGCAGCCGCAGACGCTTCGCTCATCGCCTCATCGGCAGCAGCTTGCGCCTGGTTAATCGCCTCATCTGCAGCGGCCTGTGCTTCGTTCATGGCCTCTTCTGCGGCAGTTTGTGCTTCGTTCATGGCCTCTTCTGCCGCAGCCTGTGCTTCAGAGACCGCCTGTTCGGCTTCAGCCACAGCGGCCTCCGCCGCAGCCTGTGCTTCGCCCACCGCGGCTTCCACCTCTTCCGTGACCTCATCTACAGCGGCCTGGGCCTCCGATACAGCCTCTTCCGCGGCAGTTTGGACCTCGTTCAGCGCGGCTTCCGCTTCTGCCATCGCCTCGTCAGCCACTGCCTGGGCTTGGCCCATGGCTTCTTCAGCCGCAGCCTGTGCTTCACTCATAGCCTGGTTTACAGCAGCCTCCGCCTCAGAGACCGCTTCGTCGACAGCTGCTTGAGCCTCGGCCATTGCCGCATTTGCCGCAGCCTGAGCCTCGTTAACCGCCGACTCAATCTGCTCTTGCACCTCGGCCACAGCTTCTTCAGCTGCCGCCTGTGCCTCTTGCAACGCATCCTCTACCTGATTCATGACGTCTTCGGCCATGGAAGCAGCCTGATCTGCCATCGCCATGGCTTGTTCTTCTGCATTGGCGAGCGCCGCTTCCGCCTGGCTCGCCAGATCCTGCGCCGCACTCAACGCCTCTTCCATCGCTTCTTGCGCTTGATCGGCGATAGCGCTCGCAGCTTCTTCGACCTGGGCCGCGGCGTCCTCGATGGCTTGCGTAGCTTCGGAGACAGCGCTCTCCGCTGCCGCAGCAGCGCTCTCGGCTGCGGAAGTGAGCCCCTCCAACGCGCCACTAACCGCGTCTTCTAAAGACGCGGCGTCAAACATCGACTCACTGTTTTCGATCGACCAAGACGAATCTTCGGTCGTCGGCAAGTGCTTCGCATTTGGGAAGCTCAGGGCGCCCATCTGAAACATCCCTCCCGACTTCGAAATGTGACTCCGGGATCCTACCTCAAGCAAAGCTCGGGCTCAACGCTCATCCGATAGTGACCTGACCCGCACTGGCTGAAAGGCTACTGCCGCCGTCTATCTTTCCTGTGCTGCTACCAGAAACCTCCGCGGTTGTGCCCGCAGAGATGTTCACGCTGGCGCTCGCTTCAACAACGAAGTCCGTACACTTCAGTGAAACCGTACTGCCGGCCTCGAAGATCACATCGCTGTCGGCAAGACCTGCGGCCTCTTTGTCACTGGCGTTCAAAATGACTTTCACACCCTCGTCGTGGCCAATCAATTCAACCCGCTCACTGCCGTCTGTGTCATCAAAGGTCAGTCGATGGCCAGACCGTGACTGAAACACGCGAAGATCATTGTTTCCGTCATCGTTGGCGTAGGGGGGTGTGTCTTCTCCATTGAACACCGCCCCCAAAACGTACGGAAGCCCGCTCCGATAGGCGAACCCCAAGATCACCTCATCATCGACTTCTGGAAGCGATACCCAGCCACGCTGTTTACCGGCCATGGGCGATATCAAGCGACACCATGAAGACTCGGGCATGTCGGCGCTCTCGACGGGGTATTTAACTTTGACGCGGTGCATACCATCAGGGTCGCAGTTGTCGACCACGATCCCAATCACAACCCCCGCCATTCGCAGCTGCATTCTACCGCCTAGTTGATCGAGATCATGCCGGCGGAAAGGCTCAGAGAACCACCCCCGTCAATGCTCGCTGTGGAACTGGCAGACAAATCAAATGTAGAGCCCGCAGAGACCTCAACAGACGCAGAGGCATCGACCACGAAGTCCGTACACTTCAATGAGAGTGTGCTTCCAGCCTCAAGGATGATGTTTTCGCCGGCATAGACCGCGAGCGTCTTCCCCGAAGAGTCCCAAATGACTTTGACTTCTTCATTGTGCGTAATGAGTTCGACACGCTCTGACCCCGAGGTGTCATCGAACGTGACGCGGTGGCCAGATCGTGACTGAAACACGCGAAGGTCGTTGTTCCCGTCTTCATTCGCGTAAGGAGGGGTGTCTTCGCCATTGAACAGTGCACCGAGGACAATCGCGTTGTTGAAATCCCCATGAACGAACGCGACCAACACCTCGTCATCGACTTCAGGAAGCGTCACCCAGCCCCGCTGCTTGCCCGCCATCGGGGTGACCAACCGTGCCCAGTAGCTTTCCGGCATCTCTGGCAGCGTGGGAAACTTCACTTTGACCCGGCCCATATTTTCGGGGTCTTGATTATCCGTGACAAGTGCCTCTACCAGACCAGGCATTTGTCCCGTAACGGGGCGCCCATGACGATCGACGAGCTTCGGCATTTCGAGGGCTCCTTACTGATTTAAGCCCCGAAAATATAGGCGCCTAAGGCGGATCGCGCCAACGCGGCATCAGTCCGCAGCAAACACGTCGGGCGTACAATCATCGCCTTCTTCTAGACATCGAGCCGCACACCAGTCTCTCTCCACGCCATCGGCTGAATACGACGTGGCCACGCCACAGTCTTCATACGCGTCAGCGTCGGTGTCGATATCCCAGCGCAAAACCTCGGCGGTCTGCCGGTCTCCAACTTCCGGATCGAGATCAAGCAGGCCAGACGCCCCCTCAACGAGTAGCGTTCCGCCGGTGCCCATCTCTGTTGTCGCCGCGAGAAAGTCGTCCTTTCCAACGCGTACCGATCGCCCGTTCACGTCAACAGCCCGCTTCATCGCTTCAGCCAGGTCGGCGCCGGTCGGATCTTCTGGCGCCCCTGCCATGGCATACGCGAGCAAGTAGGTCGCATCGTAGGCGTGCTCTGTCCATACAGGCGCCGAACTACCTCCGTAAATATCGGTATATGCCGTTGCAAACGCCTCAAAAACTGCCCCTTCTCTCGAAGTCGGCGCCACACCGAACAAAAATTCGGGTTTTTCGTCTGCCGAATCAAAAAGCGTACGAACAGCGTCACTACGCACGCCATCGGTCACAAAATATGCAGCGGACCGCGCCACCTCGTCGTCCCGGATCGCCTCAAAAATATCCGCGGTCTCTTCGTAGCCAATCACGATGGCGATATCCGGATCCGAACCAATAAACTCATCGATGGACGTTTTGATGCTGGTATCGTCAGTGCTGTCGTATGGCGCAACCACAAATCGGATAGCAGGCTGCAACGAATTGAGTGTGAGCCATTCCAGGTTGCTCAACAGACGCGTGCGAAATTCGCTATAAAGCCCCTCGCCATAGACATCTTCAGAATAAGTCGCGCTGAATGTAAGAGCCTGCGCCTGCCCACCGGGCGCAACACCTTGGGCACCAAAGCGCTCCAAGATCTGCCAGGTCGCGTAGTACGCGAGGGTATCGGCCTGGTAGGTGTCTGGGGGCGCCGTACGCCAGACCAAGTCGTTGTCATCAAGCGTAGTAAGCTGGGTGGCCGTAGAGCTCGGCAGGATCATTAAGGTGTCGTTGGGGATCGCGACTTCTCTGGCAACCTCTAGAGAGACCTTGGAATACGCGGGCCCCAAGAACGCCGGAACCTGCAACGTGTCAACGAGGTGCTGCGCGACGAGCACACCTTGCTCCGCTTCTCCGGCGTCATCACAGACCAAGGCTGCGAGCTTTGTAGATTGGTTGCCACCAGGGCCACCGAGCTGATTTATTTCATCTAAAGCGTGGCTCATCGCGCCAAGGACGTAGACCCCCGATTCCGCGTTTGTACCCGAAAGCGGCAAGATGATCCCGATCCACTGTGCGTCGTCTTCATCATACGCACCTATGACGTCACTGCACTCGTCTGTAGTGATCGAGCGACATGTCTCTGATGCGAGCACACAGACTTCGCCCCCGGCGCAGTCCGAGTTTCCTTCACACTGCTCAAAAGGGAGCACCAGCGAGCAGCTGGTCGTAAAGCCCAGGCCGACGACGGCCCAAAGGTGTCGCGCACCGAATCTCACCAGCGCCCTCCAAAAGAAACTTGAGCGCCAGTGGGGCGACCAACAAAGTGCCAGCCCAGACCGAACACGGTCAGGGTCCAGCCCACATCGGAAACAAGCGCTATACTCCGGCCGCGCTCCTGCGCCAGCAAGCGTTCCTCGTAATCGAGATCTGCGTCCAGATAGGTCGCTCGCGCAGATGCCGCGAGCACGCCAGCCACGACGCCCGTAGCAAGTCCACCTGCACCCACCGCTAACGGCAGTGCACCGAAGCGACGCGTAGGCACTGCAGCAGGCGCTGCCACCAACGGCTCGACTGACGGCTGCACAGCAGGAGCGGGAGCGGGCGCGAGCTCCGGAGTTTCAACCTTGACCGCGGGCTGTGCGCGCAACTCGGCAAGGTAATCCAAGGCCTTCTGAACCGTATCAGGGTCCGCGTCTGTGGATTTTACAAAGCGATAAAAATACTCCACCGCGAGGTCCGTCTCATCCATGGTCTGGTAGATACGCGCGATGTTGTAAAGCAGTGCGGCGTCAGGAACAGCCCGGTACGCGGCAAGCATCTCACGAACAGCCTCTGGATAGCGCTCAGCGTTGTAGTAGTCGAGTCCCTTTTGGCTGTGCATTTCAGCCGCCTCAATTGCCGCGTCATTCGGCTCCGCGGCAGAAGCCGTTCCGAAAAACAAACACCAAAAAATTAGGCCAACCCATCTCACGCAGACAGCTTAGTCGATCAGATCGATCTTCGGTTTCCGCTTCTTGTTTTCTGTGGTGGGTTGTTCCGCGGCAACTTGTACTTCAGACCCTTCGTTCGAGACGGGCGACTTGGAAACCGAAGCTTTCACCCGAAGCGTCGGCTTTGGGAGAGACTTCAAAACCACGTCACAGCTAAGCGTCGAAACGTCTTGTTCTACGGCGCAAGTCGCCTCTGTGGTGATGTGGCCATCCAGCGCAGCTTCGACAAAGACGGTCGTACGCCCTGGTTCTACAGCAAAAACTACCGGTGCCTGACCTAAGGTCTGCCCGTCAATCACGATCGTTGCGCCAGAAGGCTCCGACCGAACCGTCATGTCAACGGGTGTCGATGCCTCTTCAACAACCTCCGGTGCCACCACGACCTCTTCCTGTGCGTCTTCCGGCCCGATTGCAGCAGGCTTCTGCGCAAAAAACCACACACCAACGCCGAACACACCAAGCAACAGCAACAACCCGGGGACAGAAGACTTACGCTGCTTCCCAACAGGCCAGGCCTTCTCCGACTTTGCGGGCGCGGTCAAAGGGGCCGCTCCGACACGACCCACTTCGTAAACCTGAATGGCCTCCTCGACGCCCTTTACACGGTACGGCCCATGATGAATCCACTTCACGCCATCATTCAGCGCCGTGTTGCCGACCGAAGCCCTCCGCGC
>Ga0163179_10000849_pt1 | contig 21852 bp, 17 predicted proteins | sample AtlANTMetagenome_FD_109643 | JGI IMG/M metagenome (GOLD analysis project Ga0163179, IMG submission 109643) | Marine eukaryotic phytoplankton communities from the Atlantic Ocean - Atlantic ANT 2 Metagenome | ecosystem: Environmental > Aquatic > Marine > Oceanic | place: North Atlantic Ocean...
CCCGAGCAAGAGGTCGCTCCACTTCTGCGCCGGTTCGGGGTCGGGCAAACAAATCACGCCCCAACCAATTTCTGCTACGCAAATCCTCTGCGGCCTCTTTAAATCGCTCGTAGTCGATCAATCGCCGCACCAAGCGTTCTTTGGGGTCTTCCTCTTCTTCCTCGAGTTCTTGTTCGTCTCGGGGCAGCAACTCACGACTCTTGAGCTGGCACAGGGTCGAGGCCATCACCAGGAATTCACCTGCGATGTTCAGGTCCAATTCCCGCATGCGCTCCAACACCGACAGATACTCGGCCGTAACGTGAGCAATCGGTATGTCCCTGACATCGATACCGTCTCGCCGAATGAGATACAACAGCAGGTCCAGCGGTCCATCAAAAACCGCGGTACGCACGTGATGTGGTTCCGATAAATTGACCAACAAGAGGAGGTGTCGTTTGCTGAAGGAGACGAACTCGCCAAAGGAAGCGAATGGAGGGATCTCCATGCTATCGAACGTCGATCACCTCAGCAAGGGTTTTTCTTTGAATTTCCATATTTTATCGCGAGACAACAAGCGAACTGGCCATTTCATCCACGAGCGCTTCGGTGACTCGACCCAATACACGACCTTTTAGGTCAGCCCTACCCCGAAAACCTACCGCCAAGAAATCGAATCCCGCTTCTTGGCATTCTGCTTGAAGTACCTCGTGTGCCTCACCGGATACCACATGTGCTGTGGCTTCAATCCCTTGCTCATGCAGAGCGTCCAAGGCTTCCGTCGTAGGATCAAAACCGTCGGGTTTCTTACCGTCCTCTACGTACACCACTTTTACCGGGCACTCCAGGATGGATGCGAGCCGTTTGGTCGTTCGCAATGCACACCGCGAGCCCTGGGAGCCGTCGTACCCCAAACAGATACCACTGAAATCCCCAACACGATTGGCCAACAGCATCACCGTCGTCGTCATCCGTTTCAAAAACCGATCGGCTGTGATTTCGCCTTGCCCCGATAGGGCGACAGCGCCGTCATCCCCTACGCCCGCAATCAGTAGGTCAGTACCCGCTGCATGATGCGAGATACGCTCCACCACCGCGCCCTGGTCCCAAATCCCCTTTACCGGACGGTCGTGCTGCTTGGCGCGCTCCACCACATCTGCCAACAACCGCTCTCCCCGCTCCCGATACCAGGCCTCCACCTTTTCAGGCACCAGAACAGGCTCAAAACCCAGCATCCCCGACAAATCTTGCACCAAGCGCCCTTTGCGCTTCGACACACTCAGCACGTAAAAAGCATCAATCCGCACCGCTGGTCCCGCAATAGCCGCTAACTTGATCGCAGTAGCAAACGCCGCTTCAAATGGCGGTGACTCGTCGACAGGAAGCAGGATGTTCTGCAGCACGACACCATCGTAGCCTAGTCGGAAGAGGAACGCTTGTTCACTATCGATTCATGCCCTATGATGTCTTCGCGAAAAGGAAGTACACATGCTCCGACTCAGCCTAATGCTCGCCTGTCTCACCACAGCCTGCATGCCAAAGCCGTTCCCTGAGGACAACCTACCCGCTCACCAGGAGCGTCCAGTGCGCTCAAGCGTGGGTTCCGACTTTAACGTCGTTTGGGAAGCAACCTTAGAGGTTCTCGGTGATGCCTGTCCATTGGAAGACTTCGACAAAGACAAGGGTGTCATCGTGACGGGCTGGGTCCTTGGTGCATCCGACTACATCTACAAGAACTTCGCTGGGACCATGATTCCAGAGCCGATTCGTTACCGGCTTGTCGCCGAGGTTCGCCCCGAGGGCCAAAACACATCACTCATGCTCGTCAATCAAGAACAGGTCGAAAAGGACATGATCTCCGTAGACATGCAGTTTACTGGGTCCATCTACCGTTGGATTGACGTACCCTCATCGACACTGAAAGAGCGTGACCTTCTTCAAGAGATTCTCAATGTGGTCAACTCACGCACGAGTAATGCGCCGAGTAGCGGCGGTGGTTCCGACTACGACTACGACTACCAGTACTAGTCCACTCGCTTGTGCCGAACCCTTCTGTGAGTAAGGAATCCAGCAGTTTGAAGTCTGCCCCGAAAGCGGCCCTTCCTTATCTGCTCGCTGCAAATCTGGTCGCCTTCGCCATCTTAGGCGGCCTCACACTGATGACCGATGGGACCGAGTCCGACAAGGCCGATTCCCCACCGCCGCTATTCGTCAGTCAACTGACACCGGCTGAACTAGAAAAAACCGTCGCTACACTTCGTACGGAACGCCTCGAAAAACAACGCGGCATTGATGAAGCTCTCTGGCCAGAAAGCCGAGACGCGGTCGCACATTTTGTGTCTCTTCAGGTGATCGCAGCCGACATGCGCGTCGTCCGACTGAATTGGTCGCCCCCCAAAAAGGACAAAGAACTAGAAGCCCTTGAGCTCGAGATTCAAGTCAAGGGCACCTATTACAATCTACCCATTCTCCTCAACGGGCTGTATCGCCAATCACGCCCTATCCAGATCACCTATGTGTCGGTTGAATCACCCCGTGCCACAGCCGTGCAGACCGAAGTTCTTTTGCGAATTCGTTTTTACCGCCCCCCGGAACCCAACATGTTTGCCCTCCAGGAAGCCGCCGACGCCCTGGCCTTCGCAGGAGAGAAAGAGAAGACATTGCAACTCCTTCTGGAAGCGGCACGCATCGAAAGCATGGAAAGCTTCGCCTCCGAAAAGGTGGCACTGTGGGAGGCCTCCAAGGCGAATCACAAGACAGTCAACACGACCGTCCCACTCCTTCTACGCAAACTGCCTCAATCCCCTCTTGGCTGGATGGGGCTCGAATTGCGCGACGGAGAACTGAATATTCTCAATCAGCCTTAGCAACCAAAGCAAGTATGACTGGGCTGAGCACCACTCAGTTCAGGTGAAACCGCTTTACTCCGGCAACCGCCTCAATCCGTGCTTCCGCTATGCGATTACTCGCTTCGATTGACGTGATTCCATCGCTTTTGGCCATGTTGATGACATCTTTGACGGTCACAAAAATATTGCTGGCCTGTTCCATTGCCTGTTCCCGTGGCAGTGACCGCAGTTCGCTACAGACACTGACGAGCCCACCCGCATTAATCACATAGTCCGGAGCGTAGGTAATGTTGCGCTCCACCAACGCCTCCGCATCACGCACCTCGTCATCCAACTGATTGTTCGCGCCACCCGCAATTATCGGTGCGCGGAGTCGTCCGATCGTGTGTTGATTGATGATGCCGCCCACCGCACACGGCGCCAAGACATCGACGTCTAAGCCGTACCAGTCATCGCCATCCACAGCTTGGCCACCGTATTTATCGATACAGTCTTGCACCCGGGCACCGCTAATATCCGTGTAGAAAAGCTCGGCACCACCCTCGGCCAAGTAGCCAGCCAAGTACCGTCCCACACTTCCACACCCCTGAATCGCCACCTTCTTTCCACGTACGTCTGGGCTACCAAAGACAACCTCTAAGCACGCTCGGATGCCGTGAAAAGTACCCCACGCCGTGACAGGCGACGGATCGCCAGACCCGCCTAAATGCGCAGACTTCCCTGTGACCCACTCTGTTTCGCGGCGAATATGATTCATATCCTCCACCGTGGTGTTCATGTCTTCGGCAGTAATGTATCGGCCATTAAGTGACGCAATAAATCGGCCAAACGAACGAAAAAGGGCCTCAGACTTGATGCCTGGATCGCCGATAATGACGGACTTTCCACCACCCAAGTCCAGCCCCGCAACCGCAGCCTTGTAGGTCATACCTCTCGACAATCGAAGCACGTCCCGAAGAGCTTCCTCCTCGGAGTTGTACGGGTAGAGCCGACAGCCACCAAGGGCCTGTCCCAACGTGGAGTCGTGGATCGCGATGATGGCTCGCAAGCCCACATCATCGTCCCGACAGAACACCACTTGCTCGTGACCCATCCCCGCCATTTGTTCGAACACGCTCATGGTTCCTCCTACCGCAGAGACAATGCCGTGAGATTTTCTTATCACCCTTGGATGACGCGCGACAATAAAGCCTTGATTTTAACCTGCGCTACAGCGGCAATTCGCTGCACTGCACCGTAGTTTTCGCAGTAACCGAAACCATCAAGTCTGCTTGATACGCCTTTGCCGTTCCTCGGTCGTGGGCACTTCGATGCCAAAACGACTCATAAGTTTCCGAAAATTGGGCCGTTGCTGCCCACTCATTTCTGCGGCACGCGTGATGTTCCAACCGGTTTCGCGCAAACGTTCCTCGAGATACCACTTCGAAAACGCCTCCACGACCTCTCGTTTCGCTTCCGTGTAGTCCAAGTCGATAAGCCTCTGATCAAATAGACCACCTGGACCACTTTCCAATTCTCCGTCCAGTCGGCTTCCTCGCTGGGGAACGAGATTGAAGAGCTCAGAACCCAATTCGTCGGCTTGGCACAAGACCATCGCGCGGTTGATCGCGTTCTCGAGCTGGCGCACATTGTTCTCGTTCCAGTCTTGCCCTTGGAGGAGTTCGAGCGCTTCCGAGGTCAGGGAACGGACGTTCTTGGCATACTCCTGATTGAACTTTTGAACAAAGAAGTAGGTCAACAGCTGAATGTCTTCCTTGCGGTCACGAAGCGGAGGCACCTGAATATTGATGACATTGAGTCGATAGAAGAGATCCTCACGAAACACCCCCTCCGAAATCGCTTTGCGCAAATCCACATGCGTGGCCGCCAAGATTCGGCAGTTGATCGGTATCGGACGACTGGCGCCGACACGCACAATCTCTCGCTCCTGCAATACACGCAACAACTTCGCCTGCATGGCGATCGGCATATTGCCGATCTCATCCAAAAACAGGGTGCCGCCATTGGCTTCCTCAAAAAGCCCGACCTTGCGACCCTGCGCACCCGTAAACGCGCCTTTTTCGTAGCCGAAAAGCTCACTTTCTAGCAGGTTTTCGGGAATGGCCGTGCAGTTGATGGGAACCCAAGGCCCCTCTCCCTGCGGCGAACTTTGATGAATCGCTCGTGCCACGCGCTCCTTACCCGTGCCGCTTTCCCCCGTAATGAGTACAGGGACGGGCACACGGGCAACGTCCCTTATCAGGGCATTGAGCTGCATCATGGCAGGCGAATTGCCGATCAGTTGGCTCCCACTATCTCCCCCCAACTTCGCCTGTAGCCGACTCTTTTCTTCCTTGAGTTCTCGAACCTCCAAGGCCTTTCTGAGAATCTGAAAGAAACGGCTGGAATCCATGATTGGCTTTTCGAAATAGTCGTACGCTCCTTCAGAAAGCGCGAGATACGCCGCCTCAGCTGAACCGTGGGCGGTGATCACGATGCACTCCGTTGCCGGGCTCAAGCGCCGGAATTCACGGAGAACTTCATGCCCGCCCATATCCGGCATCTTCAGATCGATGAGCGCAATATCCACGGCGTGCTCTTGAATCAGCTCGATTCCCAGTTTGCCATTGCCGGCGTCATGCACGTCGAAGCCCTGACGGGTCAATTGTCGCGCGAGTGCGCGACGAATGTTCAACTCATCATCGACAATCAGAACGGTCGGTCTTCGTTGTTCCAAGAGGCTCCCAGGTCTTTCCCCCAAGACGAGGAGGAGGTTTACGGCTTATCATAAACTCAAGTATGGACGACAAACTCTTCGAACGTTTTCTTTCTGGCGACCCGTCAGCTGCAACTGGTGTCCGCAATCACCTCCGTGCTGTGGCCGCGCGGGTTCTTGAAGCCCCCCAATGGTCGATGCAAGACGCACAGAAACGGCGCGAATACGAAACTGCTGCGGTCGCCGAGACCCTTCAGGCTCCCGGACGAAGCATGGTCCAAGCCGCCTCTCGCGTGATGACAATTGCGACACGGATAGGCCTCAGTCACCTTCGTTCATCCGAAGGCTTAGGCAAAGACCACATCGATGTCGACCTACTCGCCAAAAAGGCAATGGACAGCCTACCCGACGACCAAGAGGAGGTCGTTCGCCAATACCTATCGACCTGCCCGATCTGCTCACGACATCTCGAGGCCGCTCGCTCGGCGTTAAAGAGCGCGATCAGTAATCAACAAAAGGCGATTCCTCGCCCAAACCCCGGAGCGATGCGTCCTGGGGCACCCAAAACCTTTCATTCCGCCAGCACAAAGCGCCTTCGCACCCCTCGGACCAAGAAACACCCGAAACTTACCAAAGCCGAAGGCCTCAGCGCCGGCGATATGGTGACAGCGGCGTTCATTGTCGTCGCCATCGGTCTCTTAGTCTTTCTACTGATGAGCCCAACGGGCGGCTCCAGCAATGACGAAAAACTGGTCAAGAGAATGGGGCTCTTAGAACCCGAATTGCCTCCCACGCTTCGCGCCAACGAATTCGACAGCACGATCGAGGTTGCAATCCGACTCACAGAGCAAGGAAACTGTGCGGATTCTGCAGAAAAACTGAGTCGCTTTGTCGAGAGAGATCCCGAAAGCCGACTCCTCCGTTACTACTACAGCCTCGCTCTACTCTGTGACCGGAACGAAGGAGCACTGGAGAGCTTCCACACAATGAAGCGCATGGACGGAGAGCGCTTTGTCATGGAGGATTGGTGGTATGCACAGGCATTGTTTTTAGGAGACGCCGTCGAACATGCGGAAAAACTCCTGGAAGACCTGAGTCAGCGGACCTTAGAGAATGGCAACCCGCATCGCCGCCAAGACGACGCCCGTGCACTACTCCGCCGAATCCGGAACTAAGTCGCGATGGGCTTGAGCCGCGGAAAGCCATCTCTTCGAAGATAGGTCGCGAAAAATCCGTCGCACGATTTATCTGCTTCGCAGAAGCGGCAGCTCTCGTCTTTGGTGAAGGCCACCACATCCGGATAAAACAGAATCGCCTCCTCTTTCTGATGGTCGGCATCGACGTACCAACGGTTTGCCGACTTTCGAAAAACGTTTCGATGGTGCGGTAGGTAACAGGCCGGCAATCCCTTTATGGACACTTCAATCCCCTGCTCTTCCAACATCGGCACCACGACGGACAGACTACGCACCACCGCGCCAATACGGGCCACTTCACTCGTGGATGTGCCCGTTATCGGAAAGGGATAGCTCAACGCGGCCGTTTTTGGCTTCACACGCATCAGTCCTCGAGCAATTGCTTCCAGCGATGACAGGGCTCGCGGGGTGAGCACTGTATTTGCCACAACCGTGATGCCATGGTCTCCACACTGGCGAATTAGACGCGCGCCTTCCTGGAGAGAAGCGCCCCCAGGTCCAGGCTGAATCGGGATCACCAAACAATTCACCAATGGCCCCAAATGCGCCACGTCTAAGGTTTCCAAGTCTTCCACGCCGGCGTGAAGCACCACGCGCTCCATTCCCCAAAGCCGCGCCTGCTGGATCACTTCCGGCACATCGGCACGGGACGCTACCCCAACTCCCGACAGAATAAGACGGGAACAAGGATGCGTTCGCGGCCCACGCTTGCCCTCGGTGAAATAATGGAGGTTCTCTCTAAGCTCTTCGGTCGACATTGACCGTGTAGGCACTGGCGCACCAGCACGCACCCGTCCGGGGTATGCGCGCTGCACACGAATCTGCACCATCGTAGGCTGCTCCACAGCGCCTGATTCAGTCCACCTGATCATTTCCTTCCAACTCACTGGGCATCGTCGTGAACCTCCGCTAATCTACTGCTCACGATTCGCAATATCATGAGGCATCTATGACGCTCCCACAGTTTTCACGAACACACGCGATTGGCGCTCTCGTCCTTTGTATTTCTGGCTGTGCCAATTGGGACACCCGATCCGAAGATTATTTCCAGCCCGACGACGACACACCTCCCGCACTCAATCTTGAAGCACCCACGGATGGCAGTCTCTACGCCCTCGACGAAGAAGTGCGTCTCGTGGGCACGGCATCCGACCTCAATACGCCTTGGGACCAATTGGTGGTCACTGCAGACTCTGACCGTGATGGAAACATCCTCACGACGAACCCAGGAAGCGATGGGCGTTTTGATGTGGCCCTGCCTCTGAGCAGTGATGGCGCACACAATTTGACGGTAACGGTCATCGATGGGTCTGCGCTCCAAACCTCCACAGTTGTGACGTTCGCATGGGGTCAAAATCTCCCGCCAAGTGCGCCGGAGATCAGCCTCAAGCCCAAAGAGGTGGATCGCGAAGATTCACTGCAGGCAATCATTGTGACCCCCTCGGAAGATCCGGAAGGTGACGCAATCGAGTACCTCTACACCTGGTCGGTCGACGGTGTTGTGCAGGAAAGCTTCACAACCGACACCATTCCAGAAGGCAATCTCTTCAAGGATCAGGTGTGGTCTGTCGAGGTTGTGGCCACCGATGGCGTGAACTTCTCGGATGCCGTCAGCGCGGAGACCACCGTTGAAGACTCTAACCCCACGGTTACGGTGACCATCACCCCGAGCAGCCCTACCCCCAACGACACCTTGACCTGTTCCTGGGAAGTCGTAGATCCCGATGGGGATGAGATCGAGCTTGTGGTCGCCAAATGGTCGGTGAACGACGCCTACATTCAAGACGGCTCACTCCCATTTTCCGGCGATTTTGAAGTAGGCGACACCGTGAAATGCTTGGTGGTCGCTACTACCGCGGCAGGCCCTGAGGAGGGATCAGCCGAGGTCACTATTGTCGGCGGTGCCGGTGTCCCTGTGGTTCAGTCGGTCGTCATTGTTGGCGATCTCCCTGTGAAGAAAACAAGCTCAGAAGTCCGTTGCGATGTCGGCTCCTCCGACCCCGACGGTGATCCCGTCACCAACACTGTGAATTGGTACGTCAACGGTACCTTGGCGGCCGCCAACACAGAGACAGCCGATCCATCGATTTACGTCAATGGAGACGAGCTCCAGTGCGGCGCCACCGCATCGGATGGAGCCAATACAAGCAACGAAAAACTCTCTGCAGTTGAGATTGTACTGAACAGCCGCCCCTCTCAACTCAGCAGCGTAAGTATTAGCCCAGCAAGCGCTTCCGTAGGCGACACGCTGACCTGTGTATTGGGTGACACATCCATCGACCCCGACGGCGACACCGTCACCTACGAATATTACTGGTTTATCAACGGCAGCAAAGACACCGCCCAGAACCAAAATGTCGCCATCGACACCTCAAGCTACAGCGAAGGCGATGGTGTGCAGTGCGCAGTTCGGCCCCACGATGGCGTGACCAACGGTATTGCAACCTACAGCAGCACCGTCACCCTGACCGCCGGCCAAGGGGGTACAGCCACACCGGCAGATGCAGATCTCGCGATTTTCGGCAGTGCAACCAATGGTCGTTTGGGTCGCGCTGTAACCAACATCGGAGACCTCGACGCAGACGGCAAGGATGAACTGGCACTGACCGGCTACGGCTACGACAACAATCGTGGCGCAGCAATGTTGTTCTTGGGCTCCACACTGGCTTCCGCAACCTCCAACTTGACCGACAATGACGCGGATGGAGCATGGCAGGGCGAGGCCCAGGGTGACTATTTGGGCGCTGGTGAGAACATTGGTTCCGCAAGCATCAATAGCGATGGCCGTCCCGACATCATCACCGCCTCGCACAAGAATGACTCGTCCGCAGGCAAAATCTACGTGCACTTTAGTAGTGACTTTGCCCAGTGGAACACCCAATACGTCGATGATGCGGCAAGCTTCATGGTCACTGGTGACGCCTCCAAAGCCCAAATGGTCGGCTTTGGCTTTGGCGCTGGTGACATCGACGGCGACGGCTTGGCTGAGCTCTTTGTGGGTGCACCACGGGCCGATGTACCCTCCAGCAATGCAGGCTATGTCGGCGTATTCTTAGGATCCACAATGAACGCATCGAGTTTTGGTGACACCGAAACGCTCTCCGATGCGGATTACCTGATCTCTGGTATGGACACCAACGACGGTCTTGGAGACGGCGAATTGACCGTCATTGGCGACATCGACGGCGACGGATACGACGAAGTGGCGATTGGGGGCACCAACATGAATAGCTCCAGCACAAACAGTGTTGGAAGTCTTTATCTGGTGTCCGGTGGTGACCTCGCGGATGGCAAAGTGGAGAGCACCGCCTTTGTGGCCCTTCATGGAGCCAATGCGAGTGACGATTTCGGCTACAGCGCGAGCAGCCCCGGTGACCTCGATGGCGATGGAACGCCAGACTTGTTCGTGGGAGCCCGCTACGGTGATGAAGCGACTACAGATGCCGGCGCAGTGTATTTCTACTACGGAGACAGCAACTGGTCTGGAAGTCTCAGTACCTCCGATGCAGATGCAAGCTGGGGCGACGATACAGCAAATGCCCTCTTCAGTAAGCACATCCTCACAGACGCTGACTACGATGGTGACGGTACCAACGATATCCTTCTCGGTGCTCAGAGCTATGGCGCATCTAAAACGGGTCGTGCATACCTTCTCAGCGGGGCAGACCACAGCAGTTGGACCACTGGCGCCGACATCTCCAGCCAAGCAGGATGGACAGTCGAGGGCGACGCAGCAGACAATGCGGGCGTGATGTCCGCCTTTATCGACGCCAACGACGATGGCGATGTAGATATTGCTGTGGGTGCAGACGGAGACGACAACGGAGCCACCCAAGGTGGCAGCATCCTCTTTTTCTTTGGAGACTAAAAGAAAAACTGTGCACTAAGGCTGTCGCGAAGGTGAGCGGATTCGGCTAATACGCCCTACTAATCCCGTTTGCCACTTCAATTGATGGTCAGCCCGATGCCCACTGTTCAACCGTTCCGACTCGTGATCGCGGCGCTTCTGCTCGCAAGCTGTAGCACGCCCGACGACACGCCTCCCCTGCCACCAGCACCCACTGAATTACAGCCCCTCACCCTCGCAGAAGCAGGAGATCGGAGCTTGCCGATTCGGTTGAGCAGTCTCCTCAAAAGTGCGCAGTTCACAATCCCTGAGTCCAACCTACCCGCGGGCAGTAGCCTTCCCGGCGAATTCGCACTGAACAAAGACTGGGTTGCCAGCGGCGAGGGCAACAAACGCAACATCCGGGTCTGGAAGCACCGCTTACCCATCCGACTAAAGGCGAAAAAACACGCGCGTGCCCCCGAGGGTGTCACCGTGATGTTCAAGGGCGAGGAAGTCAACTTCACCAATCTCCCAAGCAAGAACCGCAGCACCGGCTGGGACATCGATGGAGACCACATTCTCCTGCTCTCCAAAGAGAACCCTTCCCGCGCCGACAAGCCGCCAGTCGTTCTACTCAATGCAGAGAAAGCGCTACAAAACCGGGTCAACTTCAAAAACGCAAAGCTGAGCCACGCGGATTTTGTGACCTATGAGCTCACCGAAGGGCCAATCACCAGAACCGGCCTACTCCTCCCGGCTCCCGGTCGTATTGAGTGGACACTCGACCTTCCGGCTGCCGCGCAACTGGAACTCCATACCGCCATGGTCCCTCGTGCTCTGACGGAAGGACCTCAAAGTGATGGGGTTGAGTTTGAGGTGTTGGTCAATGGTGAAGCCATTCTGTCCACCAAACTCAACACCAATGCATCCCTTAAAGCCCACACTATCGATATTTCAGCGTTCGCGAGTCAGACGGTACGACTAGCGCTCGTAAGTAAAGCCGGCGACTCCAGCGACTTTGATCATCTCTTTGTCGGAGAGCCACTGATCTGGGGCGAGAGCAGTGCTACTCCACGGCGTGTGATCATCGTCGGCATTGACACCTTGCGCTACGCATCAGTGACCCAACACGGATACGAACGCGACACCACAAAAGGCCTGGAAGACATTGCCCAGAGGGCGTTGATTTTCGACAACGCCTTCACGCCGGCACCGCGAACTCGCCCCAGCTTTCGCACCGTACTCACCGGTCGACTCCCGCTACCAGCGATTCGCGCACAAGGTGTTGCCGAAGTCATGCGAAAGGTAGGGTTCACAACCGCTGGCGTGACCGCAAATGTCCACCTTGTCCCCCGCTTCGGCTTCAATCGCGGCTTTGACTATTGGCACTATGAAAACAGTGTCGATGCCGACGTGGAAATGCGTCGGGCAAGGAAATGGCTCGATAAAAACAAGGACCGCGACACCTTTTTATTCCTGCACCTCATGGACCCGCACAACTTCTACCGCGCCCCCGGATCCTACAAGAACCGCTACGTCCAGAACAGTCCCGACAGCTTGACCATCACAATGAATCGCTGGAAGGTCAACAACCTCACCAGGTCCGGCAAAGTCACTCCGCGCGACCAGAGCTATTTTCTCGATCGGTATGACGGAGAAGTGGCCTATATGGCCGATCAGTTGGGTGACTTCCTCGCATGGGTCTATTCACTTCCAGGAGAGACTCTCGTTGTACTGCAATCCGACCATGGCGAAGAGTTTTGGGAGCACGGCGGCTATGAGCACAACCACACACTGTATCAAGAAGTGGTCCATGGCTTGCTCTGGATGATCCCACCCAACGGGTATGCTGGACCGAGCAATCACAACAATGTTCCAGCCGGCCTCGTGGACATCGTCCCTACAATTCTCGACGCTGTAGGTGTGCCCGAGAGCCTGCGACCACCCACCGATGGCGTATCTCTCGCCGCATTTCTGGATGGGTCTCGCAAGGATGAAGCCGACGGCTTGCAAAGTGGCATGCAGTCGCGAAGAATACCGATTGGGCACTTGATGTATGACAAAGAACGTTGGGCTGTGGCAGCGGATCAACACAAGTACATCATTCAAACATTTAGCGGTGAAGAAGAGCTCTACAACCTGGCGACAGACCCGGGCGAACAAGACAACATTGTGAGTAAGCAGAGCCCTGCGGACATGAAGCACTGGCACAAGGCACTCCAAGAAGCCACTGAATGGCCCGTTGGCACGGGCTGGCGACTGCACCTACTCAAGGCCACCAAAGCCTTTGAGGTCCACTTCTCAAATCCAGTACAAGCCATGGCGCTCGACCCGGAAAGTGGGAAGAGTCGACGCGCCAATGTGGAATGGGGTGAGACTTCTCCCTACGGTCCCGACGATGTAGCAAAGCTCCACTTCAATGCCGACAAGACACGCATGCACGTGAAGCCTGGGAAAGCCAAGAAAGGCCGGATCGGCATCATCGCTCCACCGGACACAATCGCCACCCTCGTGGTTGGTGACACACAAAAACAGCTCTCGAATGATGGAAAGAGCATGGCCCTTGAAGGCATCGCAATCAAGCTGGTCTCCGGGACGCTCATCCTTCCGCAGGACAGCATTCGAAACTATGTCGGCCTTGCTGAGGAAAAAGGAGATGCCCGCCAAGAGGACCTTTCCGCTCTCAAAGCCCTTGGCTATGTACAGTAGGCGCTTTGGGCCATAGAATGCAGACATGCGCTCGCTTCTATTCTTACTGATTCCCTCCTTTGCCCATGCGAACTCAGTGCCTGTATCCAGCGGTCACATTGTAGAGGTAGGGCAAGAGGTCAAATGGGAAATCGGCGGCGCCTGGGCCAGGGTCTTCCCCAATGCACCCACCAGCGATCTCTTCTTTGCTGCAGGCGGCGATTTCTGGCGCATCGAAATGGACGGCGACCTCAACGCGTCCGATGTGGATCGCATCTCGATGACCGCCCGGCAGAACTTAGATGATCACAGTATTGTCCCCTGCCCGAACGGCGACTACCTGCACATTGCATCGGGTAAAACCAGCGAGCCGAACGACAGCGCCTACTCGTTTATGTACGACTCCGAGTTTCGCCCCATCGAACAATCGGTACTCGCCGAGAGTGTCTCCAAGATTAAATTCAACGACATGGCCGTGATCTGTCATGAAAAGGGACGCTACGCGAGCTTTATTGACTTCGATGTCTGGGGCACCGTGATCTATACCTTCGATGAATTTGGTGCCTATGCGGACCATGTGCGCATGCCCGACCTTCCCCTGCCCGAGGGTGGAACCCTCTTGGAAGACCCCATCCGCGGAGACTTAGCACTCGTCACGTCGACCCCCGAAAAAGACGGTCTGTACGTGTCATGGCTGGACTGGGATCTCACCTTCAAAGAGACCCAACGGATACTGCAAGTCGACCGCGAGCTGACCCAGTCGTATTGGCCCCAAGCCGTCAAAATCATCGAGGACCGCATCGTGATTGCCTATGTGCAACAGCCTGCAAATGAGGGCTTTATTGCGGACTGGGGCAATATCTGGCTCGCCATTTTTGATACCGAATGGCGCCTTCTTGAAAACCATCAGATCACCCTCGATGAGGCACCTGACGGGACAATGCGCCCAGGACTTGCGCTCCAGGGTGACCAACTCTGGCTCACTTACGACGAGATCGAACAATTCCCACCCGGAGTCGTTCAGCCACGCATCGTTCCCATCACATTGAATCTCGAAGCCTTCGACAGTCCCGATCTTGAAGACACCTCATCCGATAGCGGTGACTCCGGAGCAACCGACACCGCCGACACTGGCGACAGCGGACCGAGCAAGCCCGAGGGATGCGGATGCGCCTCAAAGCGAGCCCCGCTCAACAGTTCTTGGGTGCTCCCTGGACTACTCCTCGTCCTGAGCTTCCGATCACGCCGCTCCGCGCTCTTGTCTTGAATCCAGAGCCCACACCCCTCGCGCGTCATCTCGCTCTAAGAACGGTGTCTTCCACATCCAGCGGAGATCTCTAAATCGGAACGGGCGCTCTTGATACAACTCCGGATGCGCATCAAGCAGCGCTTGCCGCGCTTCTGGCAATCGATACCAGGGCACCTTCGGCGCGATGTGATGCGGAATGTGAATGTCGATATGACACCACATCCACGACAATACACGGGGAAAACGAATGTCGAAGGTTGACACCATCTGTCCTCGAATTGGACGCCACGAATCTTTGTCGAAGTACAAGGTGTCCGCATTGGCGTGCTGAAGCGTCACCACCAAAGCACCGGCCCATGTCGCCACGAACGCGGCCGCCCCGTAGTACTTCACCATTCCCCACAAACCGCCCCACCAGAACAGACCACCATAAATTGCCAATGCACCCAAGAGCATCAGACTATTCGAAATCCAGAGCCGCACACGCTCATTTCGATACTGCCTTGGAGGCAGGAAGACATGGATTGAGCCGGACCGTCTCACGGTATTCCAAAGAATCCAAAAGAAGACACCAAATGGCACCGCATATCCGGCTCGCACAATGAAATCCTTGCGCCAGCTGGTCTTCGCGTATTCATCACGTGTGCGTAGATGGGCTGCCCAATCGACTTCTTGGCCCCGCAATTGCGTATGTGCATGATGGTGATCATGCGTAATCACCCACACCGCGAAACTGTTGACCAAGGGAAACATACAGAGGTGTCCCACCACTTGATTGACCCACGGCTTCTTTGAAAACGCATCATGACCGGCGTCGTGCCCCACAGTAAACAGACCCACCAATGCGAACCCAAGAAAGACCCAGGCCGCCACATGGAGAGGTAGTTGCCAGAACAGATCCACCCCGCCCGTAAGCTTGAGTTGGGTCAGAATCAATGGACCGAGAGCGACAAGTAAGAGGGCACGGAGCAATGCACCCCATGCACGCAGAGAAGAATGCCTGAACACGCTCTCCGGCAATGTTTTGCGTACCTCTGCCAGACTGAGGCCAGTCTCAAGACAGTGATCATCGACTCGTGTTGGTGAAACGCCCATATCCTAAGACCAAATAACCGAATCGTTACCCGTCGTCGGTGCTGGTGTTTTCAAGCTTTGGGATCGTCACCGGACTCCCATCACGCGCAGCCTCGTACACAGGTGAAAGAATCTCAATTCCTGCCTGCGCAAAATCATCTTGCATCCGCGCATGTAAATCCGAATAGATCTGCGGCATGTCATCGGGATTCTTGGTGTATCCATTGATTTCGTAATGCACGTAATGGTCATCCAGCGCAGTCTGTAAGACAAAGGGCTCTGGCTCATCCACGATGCCATCCGTCGCCCGAGCCGCACCCAACATGACCTCATGAATTTCACGCCAAGGGACATCATATCCAAGCGTCACAGCAGTATGAATAATCACACCCTCACCCGCCGCCATCGCGCTGTAGTTGATGATGTGACTCCCCAACACTGTTCCGTTTGGAATCGTGATGTCCACATTTTTGCTTGTGCGAACCCGTGTCACCAAAATGGTTTTATCAACGACATTGCCAACCGTATCTCCGATGCGAACCCTGTCGCCCAGATTGAAGGGCCGCATATACGTCAACATCACCCCACTGACGGCATGCCCCACTGTTCCACTGCCACCGAGTGAGACCACCAGTCCAATAAATACAGAAATACCGCGGAACTGTGCAGTATCCGCACCGGGTAGATGTGGAAAAATCGCGATGAACGTGAAGATGACAATCACCATGCGTACCAGCTGGTACGTGGCCATCGCCCACTCCGGGTAAAAACCCGAAAACCGAATATTCTCTCGTTCAATTTCTTCAAAGAACCAGCGCACGATACGCGTAATGGTGCGTGCGATAAAGAAGATCACCACCACAGCCAGCAGATGCGGCAGATAGTTCCAGATCGCAAGAAGCGTGGCGACAAAGGGACGCTTGATGTTGCCGACCAACCCATCCGCCCAATTCTCCGTGGCCTCGAAAAACGAGAACACCACGGTGGCATAGAAATACCCCAACACAGCGGTCAGCGAGAGAAAGCCCCATTTGACCGCCGCCGAATAAATGTGAACAAGCCGATCCGCAGTAAAGACATCTGTTCGCTGATATTTCCAGGTTTGTATCAGACTTCCTTTCCACTGCGGCAAGCGCAGCTCAAACACGCCACGAAGCCCCAACAAGCCCCTCATAAAAATCCACGCGGCTGCCGATGTCACCAACACATACTGGATATCGCGAATCTCTTGGGTAAAGGACTGTGCAATGGGTAGCGTGTCCAGCACATAGATACAGAAGGTGGCGAAGAAGCTTGCGGATACCGCGACCCTCAATAGCAGCAGCAGACTCTTCAGCACCTGGGTGGTGTGCTGCTCCGTAATGAAGGCATGACCCTTGATGGGAATAGACCGAAGGATGCTGCCTTCCCAACCATCCACCACATCGTCGAGAAACGGGAATACGCGATCGAACCAAATGAAGGCTTGCCAGATCACGATGGCAAAAATCAGCCCAATCAGCGTAGGGCGGATGTCTTCAGTTCCCACCTCAAGCGCAAACCACAAGAAGGCAATGGCCCAGTAATAGACAAAAATCAGCACTGTGAAACGCACAAGTCGCAGGCACGCTATCGCCACGCCGGTGACATTTTGCGAGGACAACACCTGCACACCACGAAGCTCCCAGGCACTAAAAAGTCGTCCCTCAAGACTCTGTAAATGCGCGACTCCAGCAGCGGTCTGCCGGGTAAACCAATGCACGACCATCAGCCCCACAACCACAAACAGTATCGACTCTGCGTGCGCTAAAAGCCCTTGGCCAAGCTCACTTGGAAACACAGAAAATATGACATGCAGGGCAATGTCTACAAAGAGCACCAAATACAGAACCCGCGCCAACCCCACCATCGCCTTTCGCGCTGCAAAAAACCGATGACCGGGGACCAGGATTTCACCACGCACACGCCAACCACTTGGGGGTGCAGCCTCATCCTCCACCGCTGGCTTCATCTGCAGGTAAACCCGCCCAATCAACCAGAAAAACAGCAGCCCCAGCGCAACCAAGAGCCCGGCAACCACACACCAGCCCGCCTGCCAAACCAAACTGCCAGGCGCAAAGCCAAGAAGATTCTCGAAGGGATCAGCCGTCATGCTTTTCCTTCGATGACCCCTCCACTTCTTCACGCTGCATGCGCTTGAGCGCGCGAATCACTTTGAGATAGGTCCAAGGCTCCTCAGGCTGTGCAATTCGGGCAAAGCGCCGATCGATTCCGAGCTCCTCACACACCCGCACAGCGAAGCGCACACGCCCCCTGCCCTGCGGATAGCGTAAGTTGAGTGTCACCCGTGTGCTCTCATCCATATCGTCGGTCAGAAGGAGCACGGAGTCATCGCCATCTCCCTGACACACCACCGTTTTTAGTCCCTTCTCCGAGCGACTGGAGATCAAATGCTGAAGCAAACGCGTCACGCCGGGGCGACGTGACAGTAGAGTGGGCCCATCGATCAACAAGGACTCACACTCGGCCACGGCCTCTGGCCATTTTCGTCGCCGGACTGCACTCGCGGCCGCGGTATGAAGCGCTTCACCTTTCAGAATCAAAGGATTTTTCCCAAGAATCCGTCTTGCAACCGCCGTCTTCCCGACGCCACGTGGACCCAGAATCAAGACGAAGGGCCGTGCCGTCAACAACCGTGGTAGCGGCCGCCTACCCAAATATTCACTACTCGTTCCACCGAGCAGCGCGACGCATTGTCTCACTTCTTTGTTTCGTCGTGACATGTACCAACTGCAACCCTATGGGACGCAGTGGTTGTTTTACCACCGGCGAGGATGATTCTCGCGAATGAAGTCCGCAATATCTCCCACAGCACTCCCGGGAGGGAAAACCCGCGAGACACCAGCATCCTCTAATGCCTTGACGTCCCCTTCTGGGATGATTCCGCCAGCAACCACGAGCACATCTGTCAATTCACGCTCTCGGAGTGCGTTGACCACCTCAGGTAAAAGCCGATTGTGCGCGCCTGACAAAACCGAGAGTCCCACTGCGTGCACATCCTCTTGCAAGGCGGCCTCTGCGATTTCCTCGGGTGTCCGGTGCAGACCGGTATACACCACTTCGAATCCGGCATCGCGCAAACCCCTCGCGACCACCTTTGCGCCACGATCGTGACCGTCTAAGCCTGGCTTCGCAACCAATACTCGAATCCTTTCCTCAGCCATGTCTACCCCAAGAAGCTTTTGGCAATCACCAAGCGCTGAATTTCAGAAGTGCCTTCATAAATGGTGGTGATACGAGCATCTCGAAACAAGCGCTCCACCTCGTATTCCTTGGAATAGCCATAACCACCATGAATTTGAAGCGCTTTGTCTGCGCAATAGTTCGCGGTCTCGGAAGCGTAGAGCTTCGCCATCGAGCACTCCCTACTCGCTCGCTCCCCCCGGTCTTTTGCTGCAGCTGCCCGCCAAGTCAACAGACGCGCAGCGTCCAAACGCGTTCCCATATCTGCAATCATCCACTGAATTGCCTGCTTTGTCGCAATGGGTTTTCCAAACGCCTCTCTTTCTTTGGCATACGCCACTGCTAAATCAAAAGCTCGCTGGCCGATTCCTAAGGCTTGAGCAGCAATACCGATACGACCACCATCCAAGGTACTCATCGCCACCTTGAAGCCCTCGCGCTCCTCGCCAAGCAAGTTCGCTTTGGGAACTTTCATATTCTCAAAGACAAGCTCAGATGTACCCGAACACGCAATTCCGAGCTTCTCCTCCACCTTGCCCACGCCATAGCCCTCGTACCCACGCTCCACGATAAAGGCGCACACCGCCCTGTGACGTGCCGCGGGTTCCATGCTGCCGTAGCACACACAAATATCGGCTTGTGGACCGTTGGTAATCCACATCTTGGTCCCGTTCAGGACGTAGTTACCATCCGCATCGACACCCACTTTTGTCTTCTGAGCGGCAGCATCCGATCCTGCACTTGGCTCGGTCAAGGCGTAGCATCCAAGCTTTTCACCGGAGGCCAAGAGCGGCAGATACGCCTGCTTTTGTTCTTCCGTACCGTGACTCAAAATCGGCCAACTCACCAAGGAGTTATTCACCGACATCACAACACCGACCCCAGCATCGGCATAGCAGATCTCTTCGAGCGCCACGACATAGTCAAGAATGCCCAGTCCGGCACCGCCGTACTGCTCGGGGACAAACATCCCCATAAAACCCATTTCTCCGAGCTGATCGACAAGCTCCGCTGGAAATTCGTGGGTCCGGTCTCTTTCCGGAGCGCCCGGCAGGATGGCTTCTCGTGCGAAATCCCTTGCGAGTTCTCGAATCTGTTGGGTCTCTTCGGGTAGAGCGAACATCGTCATTCTTTATCGTCCTTTAAAATCAGCCGGCCTCTTCTCCAAGAACGCCGCCATGCCCTCAGTTTGGTCTTCACTTCCGAAACACATCGCGAAGAGACTTCGCTCCTGAGCGTAGCCTGCTGCAGGCGAACCACCCTCGGTCTCGTTGATTGCCCGCTTTGTCAATCCGACTGCGTAAGGACCATTCACAGCGATTTGCGTCCCCAACGCGACCGCGTCTGCCACCACATCCTCACCCGTGATCCCAAGTGCCAAGCCGATAGCCACAGCCTCTTCCGCACGAATATTGCGTCCTGTAAAACAGATCTCCTTCGCACGCTGTACGCCCACCAATTTGGTCAATCGCTGTGTCCCACCAAAGCCCGGAATCACGCCCAGCTTCACCTCGGGCTGCCCGAATACTGCTTTGGGGCCTGCCAAGATCACATCGCAGGCCATCGCCAACTCACAGCCACCACCGAGCGCATAGCCGTTCACAGCAGCGATCACTGGAACATTGAGTGCTTCCAATGCCGCAAACACCGCTTGGCCCATTGCAGAAAACTGCGATGCTTCTGCCACGGACATGGCATTCATCTCCGCAATATCAGCACCAGCCACAAAGGCCTTCCCGCCCCCCGTAATGACCAAGGCTCGCACGTCTTTCAATTTGGAAACGACACCGATGGCGCCAAACAACTCCGTCAAAATGGCACGATTTAGGGCATTCACCGGAGCGCGGTCCAAAGTAACCACGGCCACAGGACCGCGTTTTTCTATCCTAAGCAGTTCGAATTCCATCTCTATTTATCTCCGTAATTGTAGAAGCCGCGACCACTCTTCCGGCCAAGCCATCCCGCTTCCACGTATTTCCTAAGCAACGGACATGGGTGATATTTGGAGTCGCCCCCCAGTCCCTCGTGCAGCACTTCCATGATGGCAAGACAGGTGTCGAGACCGATAAAGTCTCCCAACTGGAGAGGCCCCATTGGCACATTCGTTCCCAGTTTCATGGCCGTATCGATGTCTTCCACACTCCCAATACCCTCGTACAGCGCATAGGCTGCCTCGTTGATGTATGGCATCAAGACTCGATTCACGATGAAGCCCGGCATGTCCCGTGCCTCCACCGTTGTTTTCCCCATGGACTCTGCACACGCTGCGACACGTGCATACACTGCACGGTCTGTGGCCAAGCCAGGAATCAGTTCTACCAGCTTCATGATCGGCACAGGATTCATAAAGTGCATCCCGATGACCTTGTCGGGCCGTGAGGTCTGCGCGGCGATGGCCGTAATCGAGATGGAGGAAGTATTCGACGCCAGGATGCAATTCTCGCCCACCACTTGATCAAGCTCACGAAAAATCGCGAACTTTATGTCCGGATTCTCGGTTGCGGCTTCAACAACGAGATCCGCGTCCGCATGTGCAGTCAAACTCGTCGCGCTTTGAATTCTTGCCAAAGCCGCATCGGCATCTGCCTGAGAAATCTTTTCCTTACGCACCATCCGCGCCAAGTTGGACTGAATGGTGGAGAGCCCTTTCGATACAGCGTCCTCGCTGATATCCGAGAGTGTCACTTGATAACCAGCCAACGCGGCAACATGAGCGATGCCGTTCCCCATCTGACCCGCTCCAATCACACCAATTTTTCTGATTTCTGATGCTTCCAAGATATGCTCCATGGCAGGATGTTTTGGCTTAGGTCTCTAACCTACAAGGCCTTTGAATTCCACTGCCTCTACCACAATGAATTCACCCCAGTCCCACAAATACCGCGGCCTACTTCCTTGGGCCGAAGGCTACCGGCCCCAGCGCTTGCCCTCAGAACAGGACAGGCGCATTGTGCGCTCCGCATGGAAAAAAAGCGAAGGCCTTGAACGCGCGACACTCGGGTCACTGCTTGCTCAAATCCAAGCCGCAAAACAAGACTACGACGACGCCATCCAAACCATCCAACACTCCC
>Ga0163179_10000850_pt1 | contig 21840 bp, 38 predicted proteins | sample AtlANTMetagenome_FD_109643 | JGI IMG/M metagenome (GOLD analysis project Ga0163179, IMG submission 109643) | Marine eukaryotic phytoplankton communities from the Atlantic Ocean - Atlantic ANT 2 Metagenome | ecosystem: Environmental > Aquatic > Marine > Oceanic | place: North Atlantic Ocean...
ATCATCACTGAAGGAGAACTCGATGCTTGTATAGGGATTCAACTTGGCTGGAGATGCGTATCCGTGCCTAATGGAGCAAACCTTAAAAGCATTCCGTTAGGAGACGAAAGATCTCAGTCAGCCTTCTCTTACATAGAAAATGCAATGGATCTTCTAAAGAGGGATAACGTTAAGGAAATTGTGCTTGCGACGGATGATGATGCTCCTGGTAGAACCTTGATGGAAGATCTTGCCTTAAGGCTCGGCAAAGAACGATGTCGTTGGGTTAAATATCCCGATGGCTGCAAGGACTTAAACGATGTATTTGTTCGCCACGGAGAAGAGGGTGTTTCCTCTTTAATAAGATCTTCTAAATGGTATCCAGTGTCTGGAATTTACAAGCTAGAAGATCTACCTCCAATCCCAGAAAAAGAAGTCTTAAGGACTGGTATGGGAAGTCTGGACAACCACCTAGGACTAAGGGAAGGAGACTTCTCAGTTGTTACTGGTATTCCATCTCACGGAAAAACGACATTTGTTAACGATATGATGTGTAGGTTTGTCCAGAAGTACTCAAAGAAAATTGCCTTCGCATCCCTTGAGCAAACACCTCAGCTAGATCACAAAAGAAACCTAATTAGGTGGTTTTTAAATGGTGCGTTAGAAACGAAGGAGAACAAGTCAAAAGCAGAGAAGTGGATCAACGATAATTTTGTTTTCATATGTAAAGAAGATGAAGAGGAAGCTTCTATAGAATGGATTCTTGAGAAGTGTCGTGCTTGTGTTATTCGTCACGATGCTGATGTAATCGTTATAGACCCTTGGAACGAAGTAGATCACAAGAAGTCTGGTGAGCAAAGTTCAACCGACTATGCAGGTGATGCGATTAAAAAGATAAAGCGTTTTGCTAAGGTCTACGGTGTTCACATGATGGTTGTTGCTCATCCAACAAAGCTAACACCGTTGAATAACGGAGATCTTCCTGTCCCTACGCTTTATTCTGTAGAGGACACGAGGCACTGGTACGGAAAAAGTGATGTTGGGATTGTTGTTCACCGAAAGGACGATCTCTCCTTAATCAGAGTAGCCAAGTCCCGATACCACGATATTTTAGGGACACCTGGTCAAGTTCCATTTAGATTTTCACCAATAACAGGGCGTTTTGATGAGGCGGAAGACATATCAGACTTCTAAGAAAAGAGTTAAATTCTTAACAGAAAATAAGCGTCAAGCTGAAATAGCTTACGTTGGCAAGTTCAAGACGGTTGTCCGTTATGCAGATACGACTGTCTTTGATCAATTTTTGTTCCAAGAAAAGATTAATCCAGAACAGTTCCAGATTGCGGAATGGCTATACACTCTTGCTCTTGCTTCGGGGATCAACATATCTACCAGTTCTTTCTTAAGTAACATGTCTGGTGTTCGAGGTAATGGAGTAGACAATATTTCTGAAAGATCTGTAAATGCTAGGATTGTACTGGATAAATGCATAAGTCATATCGGGGAAAAAAGAGGCCCAGTCGCTAAGAGTCTTTTAGAGGCTCTCGTGATTTATCAAAAATCAATAAGGGAGTGGGCTAGGGCAAACTCTAGATCTAGGGTTGGTAAGCTTGATCTGTTTAAGAAAAGCCTTGATGATCTGATTTACTTCAGAGATCACCATATATAAAAAAAGGGGTCAGTTACCCAACCCCTTAAGTTATTTCCAATCAAAACAAGGATACTAAACCTCATTTCAATTATTGCTGTAACACAAGATGTTGTGTCTTACAACTAATTTGAATCCAGAGATATCTCCGGTTTCCAGTTTTTCTTCTTGTTTGGAATAATTTTTGGTGACGTTCTTTGTCGCAGCATCGCACGAGCAACTGGATTTATCTTAGTCACTTTTTTTCTTTTAGTTTTCATTTCAATTCGACTCGTAAAAAATATGTTTTCCCACTGTCTTAAGTTTCTTTAGTTTTTTCGACCAGTAGGGTTTAACGTAGCTTGCATGGTAGTGCGTTGCCTTTTTTCCTACAACTGAGTAGTGGTCTCTCTCTGCAAGCATTCTTTCAGCAATACTGATAGACTTTTTAAAGGCTTCTTTCTCGTATGGTTTGTCAGATTTCTCATCCCAATACCATGAGAATTGTTTGTATTGCTTAACAACCCCACAAACTGAATTGGGATAGTGAGGTGATGCAACCCTATTTAAAGTCACTTCAGCTACCGCAATTTGAGAAGCCGTGTCTTCTGACCTCGCCTCGTGATAGAGATTTAACGAAAGGCAAAGCAAAGCAGTGTTAATCAACATTTATATCCCCTTCCGTAAAATCTGGGAGCACCAACATCTTGACCAGTAAAGAGATACCAGCAGCAAGAATCTTTACTTGTATGTTTAGAGCCTGGTATCCACTTAACTCGTCCGACAGCTACTATTTTTCGACAGTACCGCATGAAGTGTGCGGATTGTTTTGTACATGCCCAATCACTGTCAAAGAGAAACCACGTTGGCTTCATCCGACTGAAGTACTCAATAGCCTTATGTAGGATCGGGCGAGACCAAGGTGGATTGGTAATTATTACGTCAGCCTCTAAGATTTGACGTTCTTCTAAGCTGAAAGCGTCTTGTTTTTTAATATCCTCTCTCTGTGGCTCGATATCTGATTTGTGGACGCAAGTCATATGAGTAGTTTCTATGTGATCAATTAAAGCTCCGTTTCCTGCCATAGGCTCTACAAAGCTCTGATCATCCTTTAAGAATTGAAACAGAGGCTCTGCGACTTCAAACGGAGTCGGATAAAAATCCCTCTCCATTCGAGGGAAGTCAGACCTTTTTCCCATGTCTCTCTCGCTACTGTTTTTTTCTATTTTTATTTCTCGAAATAACTCTGAGGTTTGACCTTTTGTTATTTCTTGGATTTCCGTCCTTGTGATCTACTTCCTTTTGATCACCTTTTTTAACTAAGCCCTTACGCAAAGCAGACCTTCTGTTCTTATTTCTAAGAGCACGTTCTTGCTTCATCCTTTTTGAACTATGGTATTTTTTATATTCACTCATGGTTTTTCTGCTTATTGTATCTTTTAATTCTAGCATATTGTGAGGCGTAGTTCCTAATTTTTTCTCTGTTTATCTCACGATAGTTCCTCATGTACTCTCTATCGAGAATAATCTTGCGTTGTGCTTCTTGAAATCTCCCAAAAAGAATCAGAAGTTTTGAGACCATTCGTTGCCGTTTTTGTGGATCTTTGATTAGGGGAAGTTCACGCCTCTTAAGTTCAATAAACTTTTGGTAAATAGCTACCTTTCTCAGCATATTTGCGCCTTGACAAAACCCTTTAATACCTCTTTGGCTTTTGGACTTAGGAAGTACTCTTTTTCTGCACCACCCCATGAACTAGCTATTATTAGGTTTGTCTTGTGTTGTATCTGGTTGAGTCTATTTCTAACGCCATCCTTAACCGAAACCAAATCATCTCGAATAAGTTTTAGCTTTTCCATTTCTGCTGCAATGTTTACGACAGTGATTGGAATGTTTAAGTGGTTCTCCATTCGGTACACCACCCCCAACATTGTTATTTGATTCAAGGTCATTTTTTTAAAGTAATTTTTTTTCTTATTGCCAAGCATTTCTTCTCCTTAATAAAAGTCTTAGTGGGGATCGCCTACCAACTAAAACCATAAAATAGCATCCCCTCTGGAGGTTATTTGCGACTATCCACACGAGGCACTCACCAGTAACCCTCTGCCTTTTCTGGGAACGATTAAAACCCAGGAGTGGCAAACTCTAACCGTGTAAGCGTTCAAGACCTTCCTTTAGTCTCTCATGCTCATATTTATCTATTAATGTTCGGATGACTCTAGGCGTGACCATATGTTTTTCAGCTAAGTCAGCTACTTTAATTTTTCTTTTTTTATGGTCTTCCCATATTTGATCAGACTGTTCATAGAGGGTAGTCATTTTCATATGGTAGAGAAGCGTTCCTTGAGTAGTTCTTGTTTCTGAAGTTCTCATGTCTATTCCTATTCCTTTCTTGCAAAATTTGCATTGATAAAGCATGTTTGGCACATAAAAAAGTTGCACCGTCATTTATATTAACGTCAGCTTTTTCTTGGCAATCTTGGTGATCGCATTCTGGTCTGAGGTCTTTAAAGTGCGTGTTCAATTGCTTCAACCCGACCTCTTATGTTTTCAGCAAAAACTAAGTTGCTAGGGTTAAATCGTCTGTAAGACTTTCTTGCGGTATCCCAGTAAGTCGTGACGGTTTCGCTTCTTTCGTCTTTGACAATTCTGCCAGTACCTCTTCTGATTGAACCGTCCTTTTTCTTGTACTCCATTGTAAAAAATGTAGACCCGAAAATGCTAGTCAGATTTCTTTCTGTGATAGTCGGAAAACTGAATAATTTTACCTTCCTTAACTTCATAAATTTTTTTCCTTTTCTTGTTTTGATTGGTAAATTTTACGACCTCTGATTCAGTCATTAAGGAACTCTCCAGTTCCCTTAAAAACTTGGTGTTTTCTTGCTGATCTTTGAAGTCTATCTTGATAACGTTTGTCATATCTCTCCTTTTGTAGAAGCTTATCATCAAGTGTCTTTAATGTAAACAACTTATGAGATCAAACAGCCGAAAAAAAAGACCGGAAATCGATCTTTTCAATTCAGCTGCAATGACCCTTATTCCTCATGCTCGTAAGTTTTTTCTAGAGAAGCAGTGAAATTTTCCACACAAGATCTAGACTCTCCTAAGTCCACCTTTTGATATTTAAAACTTTCGACATCTCCTAAAGTTAAATGTCCAAAAATAAAATCAAATATAGATGCTAGTCTTGTTTTTGTCGCAAACCCAGAGTTGGAGGTGTGAAGGTAGCCCACATTGTCACTCACAACATATTCATCAAAATATGTGTTACTGCTTTCTCGATCTGTATCAATTTCGACCACAATATCCTTGTGTTCGCCTAGTGTTTTATTGATTTCCAGATCTTCTGGAAGATCTCTATTCACTTTTATTTTATACTTTGAGATGCTGTACGTACCCATTTCATTTGCGAATTTCTGACAAGCATCTTCTTCACTTTCAGCAAACACAGTGCCATAGTGAATGCCATCGCCATAAACATAATATTTTTCATCGCTCATCGTTTTTCTCCGTGATTAACTCTACGTTGTTGCCTTCAAACTTCAGCCCAACAACCTTCATGCCTTGGTTCTCGACTTTATCTATAAACTTAACCAAGTCAAATGCCCGAAAGAAAAACCCACTAGCGTGGGCAGTTCCTTCAAAATTATCCTTAAAAAATATAGTGCTCATTTTTTTTCTCCTTCATTTATAGCCAGAGCGTAGTCCTCTGGAAATTTTTCAGCCAGTTCTTTCATTAAGGGTTTTTTGTAAACCCATGTCTCTTGGTTGTGTCTTTCAAAAAATATCTTATGAAAAAGAGAACCTTTTCTTATGAGTTGAAAGCATTGGTCTGTTTCAATCCAGTTGTCATTTCCAACCCTTTCATCGTCATCATCCAAATACCATTCTAGGTTGGTCATAAGTGCTTGTTCAACATTATAACTTCCACATTCACCACAAACAACAATCGTTCCACCGTTCACGGATGCAAACTGTCTTTGATTGGTTTCTGGATTAATGGGATTGTCTACAGCCATAAAAAGTTCACCGACCTTGTAGTCCGTTTGCTCTCCATTTTCACAGTCAAGACATCCCCACCAACAATCATGGTCATAATTGGGGGGTAGTTCTGGAAAATCTTGAAGGTCTGTAGGTTTTATTTTTTCTTCGCCCTTGGGTACAGAAAAATCTTCAGTACTCATCTTTTTTCTCCTACTCTTTTTTCCAATGGTTTGAAAAATTCCATTTAATTTTAGTAACCCCATTACGTTCATCCCAAGTCTCTTCAGTAATATGGTCGGCTAGTTCTTCACCAGTCTCCTTAACCTCTGGTTGCCATTCGTCATGGTCATATACTTCTTCGTAGTGGTGATGGTCTTCGTAGCAACGCTTTCTTGCATCGTTTTCATCCGTTGCAAAAACATAGTATATTTGTTCAGCTAGGCTTGGCTTATATATAACTGCGTATTGTTTAAGTGAGTTTATTTTCTCTTCGGTCTCATCGTCAAGAACCTCTATTTCTTGTATTTCTTCAAGTTTCATTGTTTTTCTCCCTTAAAGGTTTAATTATTTCTAAAATTGCGTTTGTTCGTTTTAAGCATGGTTGTCGATCAGTAGAGGATGCTACCCACCTAACTAGATCTCTTTTAAAATTGACATCTTGGATGAAAAAGCCACAAGCTTTTAAACTTGCCCCACTTTCATACGGCTTAGTGTAGGTTATAATAACTCTATAACCCATGCTATAAACGGAGTTCATTGCTTTACCCATCAGAAAACTAGCCACATTTAAGTGACTAGCTTTTGGATGGATGCATACCCTTCTAAACTCTACATGATCTCTTCTTTTACTGAATGCTGAAGAACAATTATCAACTGTGACAATCCCAAGACACCAATCAAAAAAATAATGGCTACGATTATAGCCTTCCCATGCTCCGATGGTAAACTTATGTCTTTTTAATGGCTTTGAATGTCTGTGATGTTTTTCTACAAAAAGAGATGCAGATTCTAAGTTCAGAGGATGGTGGATAAGATCAACCTTTCCACCAATCTGAAATACTCCCATTACGAGGTATGAGAGTTAACGTAGGTTTCTAAGGCTTTTTCAAAAGGCATATCATTGAAGATAATGCAGTCTGGATGATGCTTTTTAATTTCACTTGATTTTATAAAGCCCTTCCATTGGAGTAGTTTATCTCCATCTTGAATAAACGTACCTTTTTTCAAGCTACGCTTTAGGTCTTTAGAAAGTAGCCACTTGTGGACTTCATCGTAGCACCAACTTTCCAGAGAGGGTTGTGAATCCCAAGTATGATCTCCAAAGGTCACTTTCTTTGTAGGCTGATCTTCAAAGTACTTGTCGATCTCCCTCATTATATCAAAGAATCCTTTACGAAAGTTTGATCTGGTAAATGAAGGATGTTCGAGTTGTAAATCACTCCCCCCTCTGCCATCATTTTCTACATGGGCAAGTGGCTTGCCATCCAAATAAATTTTCGCTTCGTAGCAAAAAGTTTCTTGTGAAGCAAATTCACTATGCTTTATATTTCTCATTTCTAGTTTCATTTTTTTCCCTTATCGGTTTAGTAAATATTGAAAATTGTAGATAAGAGGGTCATCGTAATGACCACTCCTATCGTTAGCTTGAGGATCTCCCAAGTCATTTGAGAACCCTTCTGAAAACACCTTGGCTACCACCGTGTCTTCTGAGGTAGTCTTTAGAGAGCAACTTACTTATCATCACTTCCCACTGGGTTTTTTTAATCGTAACCTTCTGGGGCTGAGATACTTTGCAAGATTGAGGCTTTGAGATGTAAACCCACTTTTTTCCTATAATTGCCCAAATGTCATAATTGCCGCAAAAACCGTTCATGCTGGCGAAGGGCATAACATTTGGGATGTTCATGGAATACAGTTCTGCCTTATCCCATTTTTTCCCGATAGGTCTCCCATGCTTTCTGGGTTTTTTAGGAAGTCTCATTTTTGATCGTGTCTCTGGGATGTAAAAACTAGGAATTTCCATCTTCTAAATTCCTTTCATGCTGAAGCCATTTATCTGCTATAATTGCCATCCTCTGTATTTCTTTTACAATCATGGGTTTGTCTTCCTCTTTTATTGAACTAGGAAAATAGATCGCTTGATATATTACTGGCTCTAGTACTCTCCATGATGGAGTAGAGTCCAAAGTAGCGACTCCTTTCTTAACTACTGTGTGTTTCATCTTTTTCCCCTTTGCTAAAAAAACCGGTTTTTTGGTTCAAAAATCTCGTATCAAAAAACATAAAGACTTGAGCAATGAGCATACCCACTGCCAAAGCCCCCATGATTATTGTAAACGTGATGAACCAACCCATTGGATCTGGATTGATCATTTTTTTCTCCTTGTTTTGATTGGTTAGTTAAACGGCTATAGCCATTTTTGGTTGGTAGTCTCTCAAAAGTTCGACAATCATTTCTATTGTCCACCCATTGCCAATCATCTTGTAGCGTTGGGTGTCTGAAATTTTGACTGTCTCGCCTTTTTCGGTAACTCCATAAGCAGTGTAGTCATCGTCCAAAGTCTGGAGTCTTTCGCACTCTTTTGGAGTCAATTTTCTGAAAGTCGTTTCGGAAGTAATAACCTTTGGCTCTCGATGCCCACCGCCCATAGTCGTTAAGGTTGGGCTTTTACCTAGTGGTGAGTAAACTCGTTTTATAGCGTCAAGACCTCTGATATCAGCCTCTCCGACTTGAATACACCTAACACCAGTCTGTGCTTGATTTCCAAAGCCCTTGTAGTCTCTAGCCATAAGTGCAGAGCCTTTGTGGATGTTGGTGCGGACTACTTCCTTGCCTTGTGAGCCGACTAGGTCAACGCCTTCGGTAATAGCTACATCAACGCCCATGTTGTCGGACATTGTCACGTAGTTATCTTTTTGGACGGTGGTAACTGTGTTTGTCTTACCGTCAAAACGAAACTCCATTTGTTGACTTGTTGAGCCATCTGCGTTGTATCGCCCCCTTGAAGCGAAGGCACTTGGCTTATTTTTACCTTGGTATTCTTTTACCAAGTTTCGGTTAACACAATATTTTGCGTCCACTACTGGCTCAAGAACGTCTTCCAAAAGGATATTTCTATCCTCAATAAAATTGATATGCTTTAAGCTAGTCCAGTAAAACCTCTGTCGGTTTTGACCAGAGACTAGAGCGGAGTTCCAGAGTTGAGGTCTTGCACCAATTTCCTCTGACACCTCATCAACAAATTCCTTTTTCATTTTTACGTTCTCAAAAAAGAAATGCATATTAGGATTGTTTTTTCTTAAAGCTTTGAAAAGCTCCATCATTGGATAAAGTAGCTTTCCAGTTTCGCCTTGAGTACCAGTTCGATTCCCAGCAAAAGAATAATTTTGGCAAGGAAAACCACCGCTAAAAAAGTCTACTTTTATATTATCAAAAAAGCTTGGATCAGCCTTGGTAATATCTCCCAAGAAAACGGTCTTTGGAAAGTGCTTTCTGGTTACCGACATTCCATAAATGTCGATCTCAAAAACGTAGTATTTTTTAACCTTCACGCCTAGCCTCTGTAAGGCGATTTGAAGCCCACTGAGACCGTCAAAGGTACTTACTACTGTAATCCCCTCTGGATCTCCAGAAACGTGCTTGTCGATGAATCTAAAGTACTCTCGCTTGTAATTAGATATAGAGGTAACGTTGCCCATGTTTGGGTCTCCTTTTGTTTCGATTGGATAAAAAAAAAGACCCTCTGGGGTCTTGCTTGCTACTGACTTATCATCAGTTTATTTTTGTACGTCAGCTACTTCTAGAACCTTCGCAAGGTTATATACTTTGTTGAGTCAACGAGTGACCAGCCTATGAAAATAATCGGCACACACAACAATAAAAGGCTTGTAGTTAAATAGCCTAAATCTGGTTGCATCCATACCCATATTAAAAAAAAACCTCCGACAATGCAGAGGCTTCCATATACTTTATCAAACAGTCTACTCATTGTTCGCTCTCCCATTTTTTATAATCACAATCTTGGGCATAATCCCAAACTTCTCTGAATTTATTTAGCCAAGCCCTTTGCTCGTCAGTGAGACTTTCGTTAAACATCAGAACCTCTTCCGCAGAGCCTAATGGCTGGAGGTTTTCTTTATCTCCCCAACGATTATAGATATCAGTTAATCGGTTTAAGCTAATCATCTTTTTCTCCCTCAATATCAATGTCATCTACTTGGTATTGAATTATACTGCCTCTTTTCATTTTATAGCCTAAAACTTTAGCTACTTTTTTCTTATGAACAATTGAATCCTTTACCAATTGCTCTTGGATAGTATGGCAGAGTTTATAGGCATTTAAAGTGCCTTCTTCGGCATCAATTTTAAATGTGATTTTAAATTCCATTGTTTATTTCTCCCATCTTTTAAGTTGCTGGATGTACTCTTCCTTTTTGTACAACATCGGTCTATCAAAAATAGATACCTTTGTTTCCTTTTTAATCTCTTCTAGATCGTTACTAGTGAACTCCCATTTCGGATATTCTGAATACTCTGCCTCTAGAAACATAGCAAAACGCAAAGACCCTTCTCCTACTTCTCTTTGTTTTGGATCTTTGTGATCAACAAAAATTTGATAGCCATTAACATAGAAGCTAGGGCAAGCATCATTTTTCCAAGAGCAATTTTGCCAAGTCTCTGGAATGTCTAGGTCTTTGGTACAATCAGCAAAGAAATTATCTTGATAATCAACTGTCATTTTATTCCCCTTTAACAAATTGTTGATGGTAGCCTAAGCCACCATCTTAAGTTCATTTTCTTGGAGTGTATCCAAATAGTCTATAGCTTGGCTAGCCTTTGCCGATGCTGTAAAGATAAATTTTTTGTCGTTCTTTAAAGCAGTCAACCAGTTAGCTATATAGTTAGCATGATCTTGACGAGGCTCTGTAGCTATGCCTAGCCTAGCAAGTCCAAAGCAAGCCCCAAGTTCAGCTACTAGTTCCTCAGTAGCGTAACCCTTACCTCCAAACCTTTTAGATCCTTCCATATTTCGGTCGCATCTTTCTTTGGTCATAGTCCAGTGGACTAGCTCGTGTAGGGCTACAGAGTAAAAGCCCTCTACAGTCTTGAAGTCCTCAAACTGTGGGACTCTGATAGCGTCTATCGAAGGGATGTAGCAAGCACGATTGCCACCGTAGGTAATCTTTGCCCCAGTGTTTTCGATGTACTTGTCGGCTAGTTCGTTGCGTCCTACTAACGGCTCGTAATCTTCTAGCTTGCATTCAACGCTGAACTTTTCGGGCAACCCTTCAATCTGATCTAAGTTAAAAACGTTGTAGCTTTTCAGCATTGGAATAGTCTTAGTTGTTTCTACTCCATTAGCGTCCTTTTCTGTAATTGGTAAGGACTTGTAGAACACTACACTAGTAGACTCAGAACCCTTTTTAACTTTAGCCCCCAAAGTGTTAGCTTGCTTGAAAGTCATATAGGTATTAGAAGACCAGCCGTTAACCATCATATCCAGCCAAAGCATAAGGACGTTAACGCCTTTGTATTGCTGACCGTTGGCTCTAAGTGGCATCCCATTGGCAGTTGATTTGTGCCAAAGCGGAGCAATGTTTTTCTTCTCCGCAGTTTCGAGCATCTCCACAATCTTATTAGTAAAGTTTAATTCGATGTCTTTTTTGGTCTCGTTATTTGATCTAGGCATGAGTTTAATCTCCAGTTGATTTGATTGATTGATTGGTTTTATTTTTATTCACTTGGCTCAAGCAATTTGCTCATGCCTTTTAAAACTAAACGGTAAGACTTTTTAATTTCACGTTCCTCATCAGTTAGGAACTTCCAAGATAATGCATTCTTATCTCTGAATTTTTCCATGCCATCGAGCATGTCTCCATTGCCATACTTGGTCATTACATCAATATGGTAATCCCAATCTATACTATTAAAGTCCATTTTATTCCCCTTGTTGTTTAGTGTGAAAATTAAATAAATCAGCTAGTGATCTATTTAGATTTGACACTGACATCGGTATCACGTTGTCCACCGCCTTTCTTTGTGACCGTTCCCTCCACACGATTTTGGGAGGGTCTCGACTTTCGGGCTAGTGTTCAAGTTTGTCTGGCTTGAACCTACCGTACTTCGGGAGGGCGAGTGCCAGAGGTATTGTTTTTCATCCCCCTCTGGTTCGGGTGACATTGGCGAAAATAAGCCAAGCCATTTGCTGAGATTGTTATCTCAAATCGTGAGTGATTCGTCAATGACTTTAAAGTCAAATAATGCATATTGTTAACAAATTGTTGACCGTTAATCTCTTTAGATGACTCAGCTATATATATAGAGAGTAAGTAAAGGAGTAGAGAAAGAACACCAAGAGAGCCAATAAGAACATAAAAAGAACATTGGCGATTCAAGTTTATTCAAGTAAGGGTACTTAAGAAGACAAACGGCTCTCAGTGGGGCTTAAAATGCGACTCATAAGATAATTGGGAACTAACTAAAACAACGTGGTAAACTACCAATAAAACAAGGAATAAAGCATGGGAAAAGATAGATTTGGGTTAACACTGAAACAGTCGATGTTTGTCGATGCGTATCTCTACGGTGAAAAGACAAAAGGCAATGCAACGGCTAGTTATCGGAAAGCATACGACTGTGACAATATGATGGACTCGTCTATTCATGTGGAAGCTTGCAAGCTATTGCAAAGCCCAAAGGTATCACAAAGGATCGAGGACAAAAGTAGGGAAGTAGAAGAGAAACAGCAATTGAGAGCGGTCTCTCTTAAGCAAAAGGTTTTGGATTCACTTTTACTTGAAAGCCAAACGGCAAGTTCGGATAGTGCTAGAGTTCAAGCTTTAGCGATATTGGGTAAGACTATCCCAAACTTCTTTGCTCCAGAAAAGGCTGAGGTAACGCAGAAAATGTCAGTAGCATCGGCTGAAAAGGATCTAGAAACTGCAATATCTAAGGCTCTGGCTGATGGGAAAGTGGTTAACTTACTGAATAATAAGGACTCTGATTCTCCTAGCTTAGGAGACTCGAACTTAACGCTGGTACAGAACGATATCAAAAAGTAATGGGGGACTTATCTAGGAATCAGAAATCCGGAATCGAGCTGCCATCCCCCCTTATCATCCGGCAGCGACCGGTTTTGCTATACATAGTACCAAATCCTGACAACTCCCAACTTTTCCCAACTGCCTTACCCCTAAAAAATAAAAACACCCCCTAACATCCCTAGACGAAAAAAAATTACAGGTAACTTGCAAGGTTTGTCTTTACATATCTCACGAGATGTAGTACTTAAGGAGCACTGGAGAGGGTTACACAGTTAGTACCCCCTAAAGCCCTCTCCAACTAAAAAAAGAAGCAGCAGAGTAGTATGAAACTTGATCCAGAGAAAAAAAAGCTCCTTGAGCAGGCCAAGCTGAGACCAACGATCTACATAAACTCCAAGGATGATATCGTGATAGACCACGAGAGGTTTGTCTACTGGTTTTCACTGGTGGTTTACGAGTTGGAGCATTCGGATGACCTCGAAGACCATGAGATGCCGTATCATATTTTCTGTGCAGGTGCAGAGGCAGCCCTCCGATGTCAGCAAGAACTCAAGATCCAGTAGTTGTGAAACTAGAAGACCACGAAGCTGATCTCTGTCGATGGTTAAGCAGGGGTAGGTTTGACCGTGCTAGGAAGAGAAAGGCTGAACTGAGAACGATGGGAGTTTCTGGCGATAACGACAAATACAGTCCTGACAGAATAGGTCTTTACGCTGAACTGGCGTTTGCCAAGGTTACGGATGCTTATCCATCTCAGGTGTTTTCACCGAAGTGCAACACGAAGATATCGGGGAAGGACTTGGGCGATCAGGTTTACCGTGGGAAGAACTTTGACGTTAAGGCGACTGTCCACGAGAAGGGGCTTCTCTGGATAGACAGGGTAAACGAGAACGTTGACTTCTATGCCTTTATGATTGTGAGCGAGGAAGACCCTATAACGTGCAGGCTGGCAGGAGTTATCTCGGCAAGCGTTCTTCACTCAAAAAAGCCGACCCATCCTCCCCAGTTTAAGTTTCCGTGCATTGTAGCAGAGCAGGAAGAGCTTACGCCCTGGGGGGAGTTTAACGGTGGCTAGGCTGAGAAAAGATTTTAGACCGAAGAGGTCTTACAACCTACTGATTTACGAGGATGACCTTGAGAAGGTCTACACTATTTCGGTTCAACTAACGAGGGAGCTTGGTCATCATGTCACGAAGGCGGCGGTTATTAGAGCAGCAGTATCTCGATTCCTTGAGGAATACCAAGACGGAGAAAAAGAAGGGGGAAATCTATGCCAATCCTCTCGTTGCTAAGGTCTGTACGGCTTGCGGTTCAAAGGTCAGCCCTGTTTATTCTCCAGACTTTGGACAGCATTGGTACTGCTATGGTCATCGCCCTGGGGTATCTCAAGAGGAATACGACAAGCAGACTGAGAAAACTAAGATTATGGAAGAGTGGGTGGCAAGAAGAGCAGCCCAGAAGGAAGACAAGCCTCTTCCCGGACGAAAGAGTCAAGCCCCCAGACCTGTATACGAACCGATCAAGCCAGAAGAAGAAGGGGTCTGGTGGTGAGAGTAAAGTGGAATGGTATGAAGAACACTTAGGAGGTTAAAATAAAAAAAAGCGACAGTAATCCTTTTGACGGAAACTACTATGAACCTAACGAAACACTATGGGGTATTAAATTGAACGATAACGTAAACCATCCGAAACACTATGCAAGTTCTAAGGTAGAATGCATAGACGCAATGGAGGCAATGACAGACCAGGGGAGAGATCCTTTGATTCGCCTTGATCACCACTCAAGTCACCTCTGGCAGACTATATTTAAGTACATTTGGCGGTTTCCCTTCAAGAAAAGTCCGATTGAAGACCTAAAAAAAGCAGAATTTTACCTAAAAAGACTCATTTTACGTCTTGAAAAGGAAAAAAACGAAAATAAATAGGAAGTAACCGTCAAACTGTGGTACAAAGTATAATAGAAGAGTGTGTTTTTATATCCCATAGGTTGTAAAAAGAGCACATAACCTCACAAAATGCAGTTTTGCGGTCAAACTTTAACTTTAAAGAGGCACAGACAGTGGAAAAGAAAAAAAGCAATCTCCAATCTATGAGTGATGAAGATCTTAAAGGTCAGGTTGACACTTACGCAACTCTACTAAGAGAGGCTGTTAACGAGCAAAGAAGAAGGAAGCAGGTTGTATATTCGGCTGCCGAGGAAGAGTACATATCGGCAAGGGATAAACTACGTTCTTTAAGCAACTTTAGCGTAAGAAGTATGTTAGAGGCCAGCCCCTTCCAGTTTAGCATCGTTAGCCGGAATTTTTGACCTCAGTTGAGACCTTACTTAAAAACTTAAACGAGTTACCAGAAGAGCATAAGGCTGCGATTGGCGAAGCTCTTCTTAATTACAATAGCCTCGTAGACAAAGAGAGAGCGAAAAAAGAATTTTTGCCCTTTGTCCGCCATTGTTGGCCTCCGTTTATGGAAGGGCCTCATCACCGAATTATGGCAGAGAAATTCGAGGCTGTGTCGAGAGGGGAGCTTAAACGCTTAATCATCAACATTGCTCCTCGCCACGGTAAGTCCGAGTTAACCAGTTGGCTTTTACCGGCTTGGCTGTTAGGACAAGACCCCTCTCGGAAAATTATCTCGGCTACACACACAACCGAGTTTAGCCAGAGGTTTGGACGAAAAGTCAGAAACTTAATAGACACGGATACTTACCGAGAAGTCTTTCCACAGATGTCTCTGAGGGCTGACAGTAAAGCTGCAGGGCGTTGGGACGTATCTGGAGGCGGAGAATACTTCGCTATCGGTGTAGGCGGTGCAATGACTGGTCGTGGTGCTGACTTGCTTGTGATTGACGATCCTCACACGGAAAGTGCAGGTATCAACCCCACGTTGGAGTATTTTGAGAACGTTTTTGACTGGTATTCTTCCGGTCCGAGGCAGAGACTTCAACCAGGTGGGTCAATCGTAATCGTTATGACACGATGGTCTCAGCTAGACCTAACGGCTAAAATACTGGAAAGCTCATCTCAAAGAGAAGGGGCAGACAAGTGGGAAGTCATAGAGCTTCCTGCGATGTACGAAAACGGAGAGCCTCTGTGGCCAGAGTTTTGGCCAAAGGAAGAGCTAGAGTCTTTAAAGGCAGAGCTTCCCCTTGGAAAATGGCTTTCCCAGTATCAACAGACTCCTACGGCTGAAGAAGGTGCTCTTATTAAAAGGGAGTACTGGAAAGAGTGGAACAACGTTAATCCGCCAAGTTGCCAGTTTGTTATTCAAAGTATCGACACGGCACACACTAAAAACGCCAGATCAGACTACTCAGCGATAACAACCTGGGGAGTTTTTAATCATCCAAACGAAAGTGGAGACGATGTTCCGAATATTATCCTTTTGGACGCAGTTAACGAAAAGCTTGAGTTCCCTGAGCTTAAACTTCGGACTCATGAACTATATCATCAGTATGAACCTGATGCTTTCTTGGTGGAAGCGAAGGCTGCAGGACTTCCCCTCATTCAGGAACTTAGGGCTTCTGGGATTCCTGTTACGGACTACACGCCAAGCCGTGGTCAAGATAAACTCTCTCGTGTTAATGCCGTTTCTGACATTTTTGCGTCTGGTTTGGTATGGCATCCTCCAACTCGTTGGTCGGAGCAAGTCATAGAGCAATGTGCAAGCTTTCCCAACGGAACGCACGATGACCTCGTAGACTGTACCACCCTCGCTCTTATGCGATTTAGGCAGGGCGGATTTATAGCGTTACCATCCGATTACGAAGACGAAGCCACCCCTTGGTGGAAAAAACAAAAATCTTATTACTAAAGGAGACTAAAAATGCCTGCCCCAAATAGAGAACTAGTAGAAAAGCTTGAGAAAAAACGCAAAAATAAAAAAATTGCTGAGAAGAGGTTAAAAGGTGGAATAGAGTCTAGAGACGATATTAAAGCAAGAGTTAAAGGCACACCCACCCCAAAGCCTAAGCCAGGATCTAACATGAAGAGCTATGATCCTATGGGGGCAGGGTTGAGACAGATTAAGGCTCGTGGAAATGACAACCTAACCCACATTGCTGACAGAGCAGGTACGTCTGTAGGCACTATAATGAAGCTAAACAGCAACATTAAAAACCCAGACAAAATTTCAAAAGGCCAATCTATCAGAGTTCCTGCCAACACCAAGGGAATGAAAGACGGTGGAAGAGCAGGAGGAAAGAAGACTTGTCGTGGAGGGGGCATGGCCACCAAAGGAACAGGGTATCGTATTAGATAATGGCTGTAGAAAAGTCTCTTGACCAACAACTTCTAGAAGAACAGGCGGTAAACCTAATGGGTGAGGAGGCAGAAGTTGCCCCTACCGAGGATGCTCCAGTTTCGGAAGAGGCTACTGTAGTTGTTGAGATGGAAGATGGGGGTGTTGAGGTAGATTTTTCTCCAACCTCAGAACAGGATTATGCCAACGCTAAATTTGGAGAGAACATAGCGGAATATCTTGATGAGGAGATTATGGGGGAAATAGCCTCAGACCTAATTTCCTCCTACGAGGAAGACAAGGCATCAAGAGAGGAATGGGTCACCACATACACAAACGGTTTAGAACTACTCGGTATTAAGAGTGAAGATAGAACCACACCCTTTGAAGGGGCTTGTGGTGTTACCCATCCTATTTTAAGCGAAGCGACTATACGTTTTGTCAGTCAGTCCATGATGGAGATATTCCCTGCTTCTGGACCGGTAAAGACTAAAACAGTCGGGAAAGTAACAGACGACACTATTGCTCAGTCCAAAAGGGTTGAGAGCTACATGAACTACCTTCTCACGCATGAGATGGCTGAATATCGTTCTGAGACGGAACAACTTCTTTTTCATCTTTCCCTAGCAGGGTCGGCTTTCAGAAAAGTCTACTACGATCCGCATTTAAAAAGACCTTCCTCTGTATTTGTCCCTGCTGAGGATCTAGTCGTTGCCTACAATACGACTGACTTGGTTACATCTTCTAGGCACACCCATGTCATGCAAAAAACGGATAATTTTGTCCGAAAACTGCAGGTTAACGGTTTTTACCGTGATGTAGACTTAACGGAAGCTACGGAAGGAGCGTCAGATGTCCAAACCAAGTATAACGAACTTACAGGGGTTACCGAAGTCAGTGAAAGTGACCTCAGAACAATCCTCGAAGTCCACTGTGAACTTGACATCCAAGGGTATGAGGACAAAGACGATAGTGGAGAAGAAACAGGAATTGCCATCCCCTACATCGTCACCATTGACGAAGCCTCAAGTAAAGTTCTTTCGATACGGAATAACTATTCCGAAGACGATCCACTAAAACAGCCCTTACAGCATTTTGTCCATTACAAATTTCAGCCTGGTTTAGGTTATTATGGATTTGGCTTGATCCATCTAATAGGCAATATAGCGAAGTCTTCAACGTCGATCTTGCGTCAACTTATTGATGCAGGAACACTATCTAACTTGCCTGCGGGATTTAAGGCAAGAGGTTTGAGAATAAAAGGGGATGACACTCCGATTAGTCCAGGCGAATTTAGGGATATTGATCTTCCCAGTGGTGCTATAAGAGACAATCTAATGCCATTGCCTTTTAAAGAGCCTTCAGGAACGCTGGCACAGCTACTGGGCGTTCTAGTTGAAGAAGGACGTAGGTTTGCATCGATAGCTGATCTGCAGGTAGGAGACGGTAATCAGGAAGCTCCTGTGGGAACTACTCTCGCCTTAATAGAGAGGTCTATGAAGGTTATGTCCGCTATTCATGCACGGCTACACGCCAGTATGAAGCGAGAAATAGGACTACTGTCAGACATTATCTGTCACTGTATTGAAGAATATCCATACGAAGAGGAGGGAACTCCAAAGCAAGACTTTGACGATAGAGTGGATATTATTCCAGTCTCTGATCCAAATGCTACAAGCTTTGCCCAGAGGATGATGCAACAGCAAGCGGCGATGCAAGTCGCAGCCCAAGCTCCTCAGCTTTACGATCTCAAGGAGCTACATAGAAGGTTTTTATCAACTGCAGGACTGGATGACATAGATAAAATCTTACCTGACGCAGATGAAATGCCACCTTACGACCCAATAACTGAGAATGCTAGAATGATGGGAGGAGGCCCAGTAAAAAGTTTTGCTTACCAAGATCATGATTCACATCTATCGGCTCACATGAGCCTGATGCAGAACCCTCAGATGCAGAAGCATCCTATGGCACAGCAAGTACAAGCCTCCGTCAGTGCTCATATCAGCGAACACATGGCTCACAAATACAGGAATGAGGCTGAAAAGATAATGGGTGTTCAGCTACCACCTCTTGAGGACAAGGAGAAGAAAGGTCTTCCAGAGCAAGTAGAAGCCCAGATTTCAAGAAAAGCCGCTGAAGCCGCCGCACAGATCACAGGAAAAGCCCAACAGCAAGCCGTTCTGGAAAGGCAAATGCAAGCCGCTCAAGACCCAGTTATTCAGCAACAGCAAGCTGAACTTCAGGTCAAGCAAGCTAAGGTTAAACAAGAAGCCCAAGAAGCCGCTCTCGAAGCCAAGACTGATATACAGAAGACAGAAATGAGAAATGATCTTGAGAGAGAGCGTTTAAAGCAACAGAAGGAGCTTGCCGAAGCTAAGATGCAAGTAGACCTGATAAAGGCAGACAAGGCTAACAAGTCTGTCCTATAGAGATAGGAGGGCATCATGTGGTTGCCTATAATCTTAGTATGTACCGCACCGTATGTACAATCTTGTAATGTTATTACCGGTCTGGAGTTACTAAAAGATCAGAATGCGTGTTTTGCTGAAGCAAGTAGTAAAGCTACCATTCTACTAAAGCGTCCAAATATTTTTATGGCTAAACCTGCCTGTCAGATTCTTCCTACCAAAATTAAAGAACAAGAAGTGGATACTTAATGGAAGAAGAGCTTAGAGCCAAAATTAGGCAGATTATGAATGATCTCACCGATACGGTAGCATTAGGTGGGGCAAAGAACTTTGAAGAATACAATCGTTTAGTTGGTCAAATTGAGGGACTGGCGATTGCAGAGCGTGAACTACTTACGCTTTTAAATTCGGCTGAAGAGGAAGATCTACTTTAGCCGCCTGGGGGTAGCAACCAAAAAAAGCTAATAAGGAGACTAATTATGTCATCGGTTTATTCAACCGCAGACGTTGTCGTACCTGACAACGCACCAGTACCAACTGGATATCACATTCTAGTTGTCGTTCCTAAAGTAGAGGAACACACAAAGGGAGGAGTTATTCTCCCATCCGATATCAAAGATAGAGAGGATATCGCCTCCATAGTCGCAAAAGTCGTGACAATGGGAAACAACTGTTACCCAAGAGAGGATACTCGCTTTAGGGGTAGGCCTTGGTGCAAGGAAGGAGATTGGGTACTTTTATCTAAGTATGTCGGTCATCGCTTTGAATATGACGGAGTAGAAATGAGGCTCATTAATGATGACTCAGTTTTGGCTGTTATTGAAGATCCAACTAAAGTTTCGAGGACTAACGCATGAGTACAGTAGAAAAAAAAGAAGATCAGATTTCTGAAGAGGCACAGTCAGAGGAGGATGAAGTTGAGGTAGATGTCAAGCTCGAAGAGGCAGATACTGATACTGAAAAGTCCGAGAGCAAAGCACAGGAGGATAAGGAGACTGAACAACCTATCCAAGTTGCAACAGAGGCTGAGGGATCAGAAGGTGAACAGGATAATACTAAGCAAAAACCCTCTAAGTTCCAGAAGCGAATTGACGAACTTACAAAACGCCAACGAGAGGCTGAGAGACAGAGAGATGAATATTATTCAGTCGCTCAAAAAGTTCTCAACGAAAATAAAAGCCTCCGAGAGCAAGCAACAAACTTCGGGCAGCTCGGAAGCACCGAGTTTGAAAATAGAGTTACGAGCCAAGTTGAATCAGCCAAACAAGCCTTCAAAAGAGCCTACGAAGAAGGTGATGCGGAAAAGATAGCAGAAGCTCAACAGCAAATGATGGAAGCTACGGCTCAAAAGTCCCAAGTGGGACAAATCAAAAGAGCTACGGAGCAAATATCAAGAGAAAAGCCTATGGAGCTTAAAGCTCCCCCAAACTCCAGAGCTTTGGAGTGGGCAGGTAGAAATTCGTGGTTCAACAAGGATATGGTGATGACCAATGTCGCTTACACCATCCATGATGAGCTAATACGAAGCGGAGTTCAAGCGGATTCAGATGAATACTACGGTAAACTGGATGAACGCATTAGAAGTGAACTTCCCAACAAATTCTCAGAGGGTCAAACGGACACCCCAAGGGAAAAACCTCCAGTGGCACAGCAAAGCATCGTTACTCCTGCAGGGAATAACGTTAGCTCAAAGTCACGCAAAGTCCGCCTCACGCCAAGCCAAGTTGCTGTGGCCAATCGACTAGGCGTTAGTCTTGAAGACTACGCTAAAGAATATGTCGCACTAAGTAGCAGTTAGGAGCTAATCTATGACTGAATTAAAGCAAAAAGCAAATCGTACCCCACGCTCTGTAGAGAAGAGAGACCATGAGGTACGCCAAGAAGACTGGAAACCTGCAAACCTTTTGCCAGATCCCAACCCAGTGGATGGGATATCGTTTAAGTGGGTAAGGGTTTCTTCAATGGGGGAGGCTGATCCAACGAATTATTCAAAGAAAATTCGTGAAGGTTGGCAACCAGTACCATTAGAAGAAGTACCTGAGCTTGCACATCTTGTTATCGATCCTAATCCTAGGTTCGAGGGCAAGCTAGAGGTTGGCGGACTGCTTCTCTGTAAGATGCCTCAAAGAATGGTTGATCAACGCAATGCACACTACTTGAAAAATAGTGTCGAAGCGCAAGCATCTGTTGACAATAATTTAATGAAGGAATCGAACCCTCGAATGCCTATGGATAAACCCCAAAACTCAAGTAGGGTATCTTTTGGGCGAGGGTAATTTTAAACCCTTAAAATGGAGGTAGATTATGTCTACAACAAGTGCTCCTCGTGGTTTAAAGCCTATTGGCCTCTTAGGAGGTATGCCTTTTGCAGGTTCGACTATGGAAATAGCTATTAAATCTGGCTACTCTACAGCAATCTTCAATGGCGATATAGTAGGTTACGCTGACGTAACGAACTCAACTGACGATGGTTATTGTGTTCGTGAAACAGTGGCAAGCGAGGTTAATCCCATTGGTGTTTTTCTCGGATGTTCTTACACCGATCCAACCACCAATCAACC
>Ga0163179_10000851_pt1 | contig 21825 bp, 19 predicted proteins | sample AtlANTMetagenome_FD_109643 | JGI IMG/M metagenome (GOLD analysis project Ga0163179, IMG submission 109643) | Marine eukaryotic phytoplankton communities from the Atlantic Ocean - Atlantic ANT 2 Metagenome | ecosystem: Environmental > Aquatic > Marine > Oceanic | place: North Atlantic Ocean...
CCAGTCTTTTTGGGCTGGCCAACTTGAGGACATCCACCCCGCGAGGTGAAGCCTTTTCTATCTCAGCCGTTGCTGGCTCGACCTTTTCTACCTCAGCCGTTGCTGGCGCCGCCTTTTCTACCTCAGCCGTTGCTGGCGCCGCCTTTTCTACCTCAGCCGTTGCTGGCGCGGCCTTCTCGCTGTTGCAGCTTGTGATCGCGAAAAGTTGCGTGATCATCACCACAATGGCTGCGCTGTGGAGGCTGAAAAAGGCTCGCTTCACTGGCAACACAGGCTGCTTCCTCTCAGTTCACCTGTTGATGGGTTGCTGTGAAGATACGCCATAGGAACTGTGCGTGTTTCTTTGAGTCGAGAGCTACCTGTAGTTGCTCGAAGTTGCTGTCCAGATAAGAAGGTCTGTCGATAGCTAACCGTCCAAACAGCGAGTCTGCAGACTTCAGATAGAGATTATGTGCTTCTTTGTGCCCCTCGCGGATCCACTCTTCAAGCTCGCAGGTTTGCTCCCATAGACCCAAGACGTTCTTCTTTGGAGATATCTTTGGAAGGCTCAACCGTCCCAACAACTGCAGACCTCTAGCGGCCTTGCTGCGACCGCCAGGCCGAACGCTGAGGCCTTTGCTTACGATGGCTGCGGCATCGAGTAACTCGCCAGGCTCGCCATCGCGCAGTTCCAACTCGAGTTCAGCGATTGGATGCGTTCTGCTGCCGCTTTGAACGCTTCCGTGGTCTATGGCCAATTCGGCTCTTCCACCCTTGGGAAGCCGTACATCGGAAAAGGTTCGGAGCACTTTTGTGGTCCACTGAGAGCCTGGCCATCGGTTGATGCTCAGGCCCGCTTTTTTCAGAGCGCCTCTAAGGGGAGCAGGAAGAAGATCGCCGGCAGCAGGAAGCGACCGTATCGGAGCGTTTATTTCAGGTCGTGCTGGCACCCCGTTTTGATCCTGTGCGGGCCCCTTTGCCGTGGCGATGATCAGGTCTCCTTCAAGGCGTGCACGCAGTGCCCAACCAAGACTTCGCAGGAGTCCCTGGCTGTCATCGTGATAGTGGGCTTCGAGCACAAGGGACTGCACCTCTCCCAGGAGGCCCAGTCGCTCGTGGGCAAGGGACAGGACGACCTCTTTTAGAAGCGCCTCTCCCGGCAGGGCGCTTACTTTTATTTCGAGTTCCACTAGGTCACATGCTGCCACATAAGACGATTCATGCCGTCTTCACTGTTCTCTTGATCCCAACAGTACATGAATATATGTTCAGTACATGTCTATGACTGGAAAGAGAATCGCGTGCCTATACATTCCCGATTTTGCTGTTGCGGTGGCCCTGCGCGATTTGCCCCATGAGCCCGAAGGAGGCCTTGCCATTCTCGACGAGTTTGCCTCTGGCTCTCAGATAGTGGCTTCTTCGAGGGGAGCTCGTCTTGACGGTGTGCGGCCCGGCATGAGCCCCGCGGCTGCCCTCGCCCTTGCTCCCGAAGTAGTGCTGCTGAAGCAGGCTTCTTTGGCTTTAGATGCAGCTCATCTCGAAATAGAGCGCAGTGTTCGTAGTGTTTGCCCATCCCTATGCAGTAGCGACGGTGGCATCTTCTACCTGAACTTTTCCGGAATGAAGCGTCGCTATCTAGCTCGTGGCGAGCTGGGCTTTCTTGCCGATCTTCAGTTGGCGGTTGCTGATGTGCAGTTACCTGTTCGGGCAGGCATGGCCGACACTCGCTTTGCGGCTCGAGCGGCTGCCCTCTTATATGCTGAGAGAGGTCTGCAGCATATCTTGGGAAGACCAGGGGAGCCTCATCGGGTGCGCGCCGGTGTGAGCCGTGAGTTTCTTGCGCCTCTACCCTTGTCGTTACTGCCCAGGGCGACCACAGAACGGCATCTTCTTCATCGCCTGGGCATTCGAACTCTGGGGCAATTGGCCTCACTGCATAGTGCTTCACTGCGTCGCCGCCTTGGAACTCGCGGCCTTGAATTGCAGGCTCTAGCTCGCGGGCGTGAGGTCACCCTCTGGCAGTCGCGAGATGAAGCTCCTCGTTTTCAAGCCCGCTATGAAGGTGACCATCCCGTGACAGGCTCTCGTGGACTCCGTGGGTTGTTCAAGGAGGCTCTAGAACAGGTTCTTGAGTCTCTGCGTCGAGGTTGCCTGGCAGCTGCTCGAATGAGATGGGTTCTTGAGCTTGGAGGCTGCTCACGGCAGGGCAGTGTTGCGATACCTTGCCGTTCTACTAACGAGCAACTTTGGTTGCGTCTTATCAGCCGTTCTGTTGATCAGGTGGAACTGAGCGGCCCGGTTCATTCCGTGCATGTCGAGGCCCTCGAAGTTGGCCCTCGTTGGCATCGTCAAAGACAGCTTCCAGGGCCTCGCGGCAGTAGCAGCGAGGCAGTGTCAGACACTCTCGAAAGACTTCGCGTCGAGTTGGGCTCTCGAGGTTTTGGTCGGACTGTTCTTCATACGAGTCCAATGCCTGAAGCTCGGCAGTCTATTGAACCGAACAGGAGCAAGCTGAGCCATCCTTCGCCTAAGGGGCTGTTTACGCGAAGGGTTCAGTACTCGACTACGGATCTGGTTGATGGGGCGCTGCCAGGCCAACTACCACGAGCTTTTCGGGCAACATTTCCTCCTGAACGAATAGCGCTGGAGTTACGTGATGGTCGTCCATATCGCCTGCGCTGGCGCGATGTAGCCGTGATGATTGAGCGTAGCCTCGGCCCGTGGGACATCTCTTCACAGTGGTGGCATCGTTTTCCCCTGCGACGTCGCTACTTTCAGTTGCAGGCTCCCGGACTCCTGGCTCAAGTCTACTGGGTCCCAGCCCAGAATAATTGGTTCCTCTCAGGCTGGTGGGACTGAGCCCTCTGAGGTTCTTGTGCGCTATGTCTGTACCGTCGTATGCCGAGCTTCACTGCTACTCGCCGTTCTCTTTTCACAGGGGCGCATCTTCTGTCTCGTCGCTCCTTGATCGGGCTCGTGATCTTGGGCTCACGGCTCTAGCTATTACAGACCGAGACGGACTGTATGCTTCGGTTCGTCAGTGGATGCATAGCCGTTCTATGGTTCAAGCCACTGAGCATCATGAAGGGCTACTTCCAGCCGCCATTTATGGTGCGGAGATCTGTCTTGATGATGCCTCTAGGGTGGTGGCGTTGGTTCGAGACGCTGAAGGTTGGAGCAATCTCTGCGCTCTCCTGAGTCTGGGTCGAGGGGCATGTGAGAAGGGCTCCTCAGTAGTCTCTCTGCAGCAGTTCGCCAATCTCTCTGCGGGATTGACGATCCTCTCAGGTGGCCGTTTTGGTCCTGTAGACCGAGCTCTTCTTGGTCTGGACTCAACCATGGAGGCTGCTCGTTGGATGCCGAAAGGTCCATGGGGTCGGCCATTAGGCTTTCGCGATGAGCACTCTTCTCGTGAGCCAATAGATCACGGTGTGCCTTCTGCTATTGCTACTGCGTGCAACCAAGCTCGTGTCCGTGCCTCTTCTCTGACACGCCTGCGAAGAGAACCGGAAAAGAGGGTGAAGTCTGCGACGGCTGCTGCAGCCCGATTACGAGATGCACTTGGTGATAGGTTCCTACTTGAAGTTCAAGATCACTGTCTTCCAGAAGATCAGTGGCTGCGCGCCATGCATCGTCATATTGGCGCACAGCTGGCTGTGCCATGTGTTGCTACGAATTTGGTCCACTATGCCGAGCCAAAGGACCGATGCCTACAAGACGTAATCACCTGTATCCGCGTCGGCCGGACTTTGCGTGAGGCAGGAACAGCGCTGCTGCCAAACGCACATTTCCATCTCAAGAGTCCAGAGCAGATGGCACGCCTGTTTATTGATCATCCTGCTGCTGTAGAACGAACAGTCGATGTGGCCTCTGAGTGTCGCTTTGATCTGAGCGCGATCCCCTACAGTTTTCCTGTCTACCCGGTTCCAGAGGGACATAGCCTGCAGAGCTTTTTAGAGGACTGTACGTATCGCGGCGCTATGGATCGTTATGGCGCACGACTTGAGAGCGACTCTCGAATCCGTGATCAGCTTCGACACGAACTGCAGGTGATTCGTCGTATGGGCCTTGCTGGATACTTTCTCGTTGTATGGGATCTCGTCCAGGAGTGCCGGCGGCGAGGAATCCTCTGTCAGGGCCGTGGTTCTGCTGCAAATTCATGTGTCTGTTACTGCCTTGGTATTACCGCTGTCGATCCCATTCACCTGAATCTTCTTTTTGCTCGTTTCCTCTCTGAGGAGCGTGGTGGATTTCCTGACATCGATGTGGACATCAGTAACTCACGGCGCGAAGAGGTCCTGCAGTTCGTCTACGAGAAGTATGGACGCGAGCAGGCGGCCATGGTCAGTAACGTCATCACCTATCATCCTCGCTCGGCGCTGAGAGATGTTGGCAAGGTCTTTGGGCTTAGCCGTGAGCAAATCTCAAGTATGTCGGGTGAACTTCACCACAAAAAAGACACCTCTGAACTACAGGATCTGTACCACTCGACGCTGACAACAGATGCTGCAGGTGGACAGGCCATAATCAGTCAGGTGCTTGAGTACTGTGATCTTCTCTGCGGCATGCCTAGACACCTGGGAGTCCACAGCGGTGGTGTTGTTATCAGCGGCAAGCCTCTTACCAGGGTCTGCCCCATTGAAAACGCAGCCATGGTGGATCGAACCGTTCTGCAGTGGGACAAGGATGATGTCGCCCATACCGGCCTGGTAAAGATCGACCTGCTCGCTCTGGGCATGCTCTCTGCTATAGAGGAAGCATCTTCCTTATTGGCTGAGCGGTCGATTCGCTTCGACATGGCTGAACTGAGCTATGACGATGCCAGGGTCTATGACCTCATCTGTGCTGCCGATACGGTGGGTCTCTTTCAGATTGAGAGCCGAGCGCAGATGAATACGCTGCCACGTCTTCGGCCGCGTTGTTTTCACGATCTTGTGATCGAGATCGCCCTTATTCGTCCAGGGCCAATTCAAGGTGAGATGGTGCACCCTTATCTGCGCCGCCGCCAGGGCCGTGAGCCCGTGAGTTATGCACATCCATCGCTTGAGCCCATCCTTGAGCGCACGTTGGGGATCCCTCTGTTTCAAGAGCAAGCCATGAAAATGGCAGTAGCGACAGCTGGGTTCAGTCCCGCGCAGGCGGACAGGCTTAGGAAAGTCATGGGCTTTAAACGTGCCAGCAAAGAGCTCGGGGATTTGTTTGCTGAGATGTTGAGGGGCATGAAGAGAAATGGACTCGATGATGAAGTCGCACAGCGAGTGTGTGACCAGTTACGTGGCTTTGCCGCCTATGGCTTCCCCGAGAGTCATGCAGCGTCCTTTGCTCTTATCGTCTATGCCTCAGCCTGGCTCAAGAGGCACCAAGCGCCTGCTTTCTTTGCCGCTTTACTTACTTGCCAGCCGATGGGCTTCTACAGTCCAGCGACTCTGGTAGCGGATGCTCGTCGTCATGGAGTTCTGGTAGAGCCCGTGAGTGTCCATCGCTCTTCGTGGCGCTGGACGCTCGAAGGGGAATGCGGCATTCGGGCAGGGTTTATGCAGTTGCGCGGCTTCTCTGAGAGTGATGGAGATCGAATAGTTAAAGAGCGTGAGCGAGGTGTGTTTCGGTCTGTGGCGAGCTTTTGCGATCGCTGCTGTCTCACTCGTGACAAGCTAGAGGCTCTGGCCGACTCAGGCGCCCTGGACTGTCTCGGCATAGATCGTCGAACGGCGCTGTGGCAGGTCTCAGGCTGGCGCCGCCGATTGCCACTTGAAGGGTCGGCTCAACAGGAACTTCTGCCAGGGCTTCAGCCCATGGGGCGTGTAGAGAAAAACCTGTTGGACCATCACCTAAGTGGTTTTTCACCCAAGGAGCACCCGCTGGCTCTGATCCGTTCGAAGTTGCGTGCTCGCGGTATTGTCGACAGCGCCAGCTTGCAGGATGTATTCGATGGTGCAGAGGTCTACGTTGCGGGGCTTGTTATTACTCGCCAGCGACCGCAAACCGCCAAGGGCACCTTCTTTGTGACCCTTGAAGATGAGCTTGGCTTTGTGAATCTGATTGTACGCTGCTCGCTCTTTGAGAAGCACGAGCGCTTACTTCGGCAGGTGAGCTTTATGGCATGCCATGGGCGACTACAAAGGCGCGATGGCGTGAGCCATGTTCTGGCTACTGGTTTCGAGGATCTGAGCGGCAGCGGACTACTCGATGATACGACTCAGAGCATGCAGGGGAACTGGCACGTAGTTTCCTCTCGGGACTTCCATTGATGTCCGCGAGCATTGCAGAACTTCGTGCCCTGCTAGCACAGCGTTTCCCTGACAGCAGCGCCGGTGTCCTTCCTGACCATGACCTTGTGTGCAGCGGCATAGCAGCTCTAGACGCTCTTGTTGGAGGAGGCTTGAGACCCGGTACTGTGACACTGCTCAGTGGTGGCATGTCGTCGGGTAAGACCAGCCTTGCTCTAGCCTTCGCCTCGCAACTCAGCCGCAGTCAAAAGGCTGTTGCCTGGCTGCACAGCGGTTCCTTCTCAGCTCCTTCAGCCGCTCATGGAGGACTGGATCTGGACTTCCTTCTTCAGGTTCAGGTGCAGAGCATGAAGCAGTCTCAGCGTTGTCTGGACATACTCTTGCGGGAGGCTGCATTCCCTCTGGTCGTTACGGACTGGTGCTGGCCTTCGGATGGTGGCTCTGCATGGCAGCGTATCCGTACGCTCCTTAGTGGTTCGCGAAGTGCGTTACTGGTTGTCTCTCCGCCTCTGACCGAGGCGGCTACACTGCGCTTCCTGGCCGCCATTCATCTGCACGTGGTGCGGCCCTGGCCTGAAGACTCTCGACTCGAGCTGATAGAGGTCTTTTTGCAGAAGTCGCGCTTTGGCGCATCTGGGGGAAGGGTGCAACTGTCCTATGGCAATGCCTGCGGTCCTTTTGCCCTGTGCGCCGAGATGCCCGGATTAGGGCAAGAATGGAACCTACAGGGCTGAGCTGTCCAGACTGATAGCTACTGCACCGTGCCTTGCACGACAAAGGTCGCTATCTCATCGCCATAGACAAACTGGAAGCTGCCTGAGTATTGACCGCTGAGATTCGTGCTGAGGTTGGCACGAACGGGCATGGTGCTCTCGCCGGCAGCAACGACGAGCTCAGAGGGGCAGCCGGGCACTAGAAAGCCCCCGTTGCTGAATGTGCAGTTGAGTTGGAAGGTGACGCTCTCTGCGGAGTTGTTAGTGCCTATGACCGTTGCAGTAACTGTCTCCCCTTGTTGGATTGCTCCTAACTCGATGGTTGCCGAATTCTCGTCTTCTAGGGGTGGGTCCCAGGTTACTCCCGTGGGCTCGGAGTCATCGCCACCGCAAGCGGTGAGAAGAGTCAACAGGGCACAAGTAGTCAGGCGAAGAAAGAGGGGCATCGTGTTCTCCGATGACGGAATGGGGTGCTGTGACAACGCCGTGAAGCGTACGTTTATTCAGAAGGTGCATCCAGGCTGGCAGCGACGCGGTCCTGAATGAGTGAATGATAATTCTCAAGATACTCGAGGAGTTCTTCGAGGCTGGCCGCGTCGGCACGTTTGACGAGAGCCATTCGTCCGCGCTTGAGGGCCTGTTCTGTGTCGAAGATCTCACGCTTCTTCAACTGCAGCTTGTTAGCGCGCAACAGGTTCTCCAGAGCGAAGAGGAACTTCTCTACCTTGTGGCGGAGCCCCTCGAGCTCTTTTGTGATCACCTCTGAGACTGCGAATTCCTCTAGCTGGCCCTTAGCTGCGTCAATCTGTTGCTTGGACATGCCTGAGGGCGAGTGAATACGGATGCCCTGCTCGGCCCCGGTACGGGTGTCGCGACCTGTGACGTTGACGATGCCATCGGTGTTGATGGTGAAGGTCACATCGATGCGCGGCAGTCCTCTCTCTTGCTCTTCAATGCCCGTGAGTTCGAACTCACCCAGTGAGATGTTGTCAGCAGCCATGGGTTCTTCACCCTGCAGAACATGGATCTTTACGGTGGTCTGATTGTCGACCACAGTTGACACCATCTGAGTGCGAACAACGGGCACGGTAGAGCCCTTTGGAATTAGCTGAGCGAAGCGTCTTCCCTGCGTCTCGATGCCCAGGCTGAAGTTGGTGACATCCAGCAGGGTCATGTCCTGCAGACCTCCCGAGAGAATGGCTGCCTGGAGTGTGGCGCCAACAGCGACCACTTCGTCTGGATTGAAGCTCTTATTGAGGTTGCCCCCAAACAGGCCCTTGACCATCTCTTGAGCCTTAGGGATCCGGCTGGAGCCACCGACGAGGATCACTTCATCGATGTCCGATGACTGCTTGCCCGACTCTTCGAGTGCCTTGCGGCATTCAGAGAGGGTTTGCTCAAGGATGTCCTCTACGAGGAATTCAAAGGTGGCCCGAGACAGACTGGTGTGAAGATGAAGGGGACCCTCTTCGCCCGCGGTCAGGAAGGGGAGCTGGATTTCAGTCTCCATACTCGAGGACAGGTCGATTTTTGCTTTCTCAGCTGCTTCAGCCAGTCGCTGCAGCACCGCTGAGTCTGCGCTGACATCAACGCCGGTCTCTTTCTTGAACTCTCGGGCCAACCAGTCTGCGACCCGGGCATCGACATCATTGCCACCCAGGTGGTTGTTACCCGCCGTCGCGCGCACTTCGGCCACATCTTCGGCCACATCAAGGATGGATACGTCAAAGGTGCCCCCGCCAAAGTCGTAGATCGCAATGGTCGCGCTCTCTTTGCGACGGAAGGCGTAAGCAAGAGCCGCTGCCGTCGGCTCGTTGATGATTCGTAGGACGTTGAGGCCTGCGATCTCACCTGCGTCTCGGGTTGCTTGCCGTTGTTTGTCGGTGAAGTAAGCAGGCACGGTGATGACGGCTTCGGTGATTGTCTCGCCCAGGAAGTCTTCGCTGCACTTTTTGATCTTTTGCAGGATGAACGCAGAGATCTGTTGCGGCGTGTAGTTCTTTCCTTCGATGTCGACGACTAAGCCCTCGCCATCGGCGTGTACGGCGTAGGCCAGGCGCTTTATGTCGCTCTCAGCCTCGCTGAAGCTGCGTCCGATGAGCCGCTTGACGGAGTGCACTGTGCTGTGCGGGGACATGAGCATCTGGCGCTTGGCGATGTCTCCAACAAAGCACTCGCCATCGCGAGAAAATCCCACGACTGATGGAGTGATTCGACCACCCTCTTCGTTAATGATCACACGTGGATCACCATGCTCCATGATGCAGACCACCGAGTTGGTGGTGCCGAGATCAATGCCGATGACCTTGCTCATTGTATTTCGCTACCGCTGTGCAACCCGTTCGCTGTAGATCTACTCCGACGAGAGTTTCTGCGACGCGGGAAATTCGTTCCTAGACTATTGAGTAGGGGTGAATCATGTCAATCCGCCTGCGTTGACACATCTCGCGGCTCCAGCGAGACTCGCGGCGGTAGACGGCAGGACAGCCTCTATCTCGCCCCCTTAGCCCGGGTAGCCCAATTGGTAGAGGCAAGGGACTTAAAATCCCTCGAGTGCGGGTTCGAATCCCGCTCCGGGTACCAGGGGTAGGCCCTGCTTAGGTGGCCAGAAAGGAATCTGATGTTCGCTCCTCGCACGCACTGGTTGGCCGTCTTTTTTCTGACCGCATTGGCGATTACGGGCTGGTCTATCTCAGGCTGTGACCCCGTGGGCGATGATGATGACGTTATCGACTGTTTTGATCCTGAAGAGTCCATTACGACCTGCCTCGATGACTATCACTGCGAGAATTTTGTAGATGGCACGGGACTCTGTGGCCCAGACGGACTCTGTGAACTGTCGAAACCAGTGTGTGTAGATGCCGACGGCGATGGTTACGACACTTCGGAGGATTGTGATGACGACAATGCTGCGATCCACCCAGGCGCGCCAGAAGTCCCTGACGATGGCATCGACCAGGACTGCAACGGCGAGGACAACTGCTGTGCTACGGGCCCTGAGGGTGACGCGCCGGTTATAAACGCCGTAGACCTTTGCGAGGTGCCGGGCAGTAGCGGTACCTGCCAGGCACAGGGCTATAGCCCGGGCTCTTTTCAGGCCGAGTTCAACCTCAACCTCTCTGACGTAGATGGTGATCTGAATAATCCCTATTACTTCTTGATTATCGATACTCCGCCGGCCCTTTCGGACTTTGTCGAGCAGAACATGGGGGAGGGGGGCATCCTTCGCGTGCGTGTCTGCAATGACTGGGTGCGCGGTGTAACTCTGGACTACGAGGTCTGGGTAGAGGATGCAGCAGGTAATGCCAGCGAGCGAGTCAGTGGTTCCTGGAATATTCCGGTCGAACCGGGAGCCGATGACTGTGAAATCCCATAAGGAGCAGGAGCAAATGAACGATTCAGCACAGTTTGAGGGCAGCTCCTCGTACATCGCTTCGCCAGATCTTCTGCGGGCAGTGAATGCAGCTATCAGCCTTGAGCGTCCTCTGCTTATTAAAGGGGAGCCAGGCACCGGCAAGACGCTTCTCGCTGGTGCTGTCGCTGAGTCGCTGGACATGGAGCTTTTGTGTTGGCAGGTGAAGTCGACCACCAAAGCTCAAGATGGTCTGTATCACTATGACGTAGTGCAGCGTCTCAATGACAGTCGCTTTGGTGACGGTGACGTCAAAGATATTCGCCGCTACATCAAGCACGGAGTCTTAGGGCAAGCTTTTAGCTCGGAAAAGCGGGTCGTGGTGCTCATCGATGAGATCGATAAGGCTGACCTGGAATTTCCCAACGATCTGCTGCACGAGCTCGACCAGATGTCTTTTCATATTCACGAACTGGATGAGACCGTCTCGGCGAAGGTTCGTCCCGTTGTCATCATCAGCTCCAATGCAGAGAAAGAACTCCCCGATGCCTTTTTGCGTCGCTGTGTTTTTCACTACATCAGCTTTCCGCCCAGGGACATGATGGAGCGCATCGTCGCGGTGCACTACCCAGATATCGACGAGCAATTGCTTGAGGCAGCCATCGTACGTTTTTACGAGCTCAGGGCCGTCTCGGGCCTGCGCAAGAAGCCAAGCACTTCTGAGTTTATCGATTGGCTGTTTGTGCTGATCCGTGGCGGGGTGCGCCCGCAGGATGTGGCGATGCGGATCCCCTTGTTGGGTACCTTGATTAAGCAGGAGTCGGATCTCGATCTGGTTCGCCAGCGACTGGCTTGAGTTCGCTTTTTCGTGTTTGTCGATTTTCTGTTTTCTCTGCGTCGTCACGGCGTTCCCGTTGCGACCCAGCAGTGGTTGGCTCTCCACAAGGCTCTGTCCAAAGGATTGATTGACGATGCGGATGGCCTGTACGGCCTGGGTCGCGCCATTCTTGTGCCCAGTGAGTCCCGCTTTGATTCGTATGATCTGGCCTTCCTTGAGACCTTTCGTGACGCACAGGTAGCGGACATAAAAGATGCCATTAAAGAGTGGCTTGAGAATCCAATTGCCCCGAAAGACATCAGCCCTGAGGCCTTCGAGCGGCTCACAGGGATGAGCCTGGAAGAACTGCAGCGTCGCTTTCAGGAGATCCTCGAAGAACAAACGGAGCGCCACGATGGCGGCAGTAAGTGGATCGGGACAGGTGGAACGAGCCCCTGGGGGCACAGCGGCAGGCACCCCACTGGGATCCGTGTAGGTGGTGAGGGTGGCAACCGAAGCGCAGTGCAGGTGGCCGGCGAGCGACGTTTTCGTGACTTTCGTAGCGACGCAACCCTCGATGTACGGCAGTTCAAGCTTGCGTTGCGCGCTCTCCGAGCACTCGCGCGAGAAGGCCGGGAAGAACTGGACCTGGATGAGACCATCGACGAGACCTGCAGGGAAGGGGGGGACATCGAGCTGGTGTTCCAAAAAGAACGGCGCAACACCGTACGCTTATTGCTGCTCATGGATGCGGGCGGGTCGATGACCCCCTACGCGCGCCTTGTAGACCGTCTGTTTACGGCTGCTAGTGAACTCAGTCACTGGCGAAGCTTTGATCACTACTGCTTCCATAATGTGGTCTACAGCAGGGTCTATAAAAGCATTGAGCGCCTGCAAAGCACCCCTACTGCTGACTTGTTTCGTGACCATCCCAAGGACACCAAAGTGGTGTTTGTGGGGGACGCCTGTATGGCTCCGTGGGAGTTGATGGCAGCGGGTGGGGCCCTGTCTTTTCGACAGCACAATCCCTCGAGTGGCATGGACTGGCTCATGCGCTTTCGCGAGCATTTTTCTGATGTGGTGTGGCTTAACCCCGAGAGAGAGCGTTACTGGGGACACGAAACAATCAGCACCATAGGTCGTGTAATCCCGATGTTTCCCTTGACCTTAGACGGTTTGCGGGACGCCGTCGGACACTTGCGTCAGGGTCAAGCTCTTGCTGGCAGCAAGAGGGGGTGATAGCGTCTGGCTGTGCAAGCGCAGTGATGCGATTCTGGGGCGTCGACAAGCGGTAAGTCACCGGCTTTTGGTGCCGGCATTCGCAGGTTCGAATCCTGCCGCCCCAACCATTTCTCCTTCTCGCTCATGCGTTTTTAGGCTCGTCAAAAGGCCAGCTATTTGCGTCGCTGTCTGGGGAGTCTGCGTTTCTCGGCTTGACCTGTTGCGTCGCTACATGTAGAAGGCCGCGGGCCCGCAGCAACGGAGCTGCGTCCACGTTCGTCGGAAGTGACGATGCAATACGGTCCCTTAAAAATTCTGTCGGGTGGAGCCAGTCCATCCTTCGCTGCCGCCCTTGCCGAGCACCTCGGCCAGGAGATCGGTGAGGTTTCCATTCAGCGATTTGCTGATGGCGAGGTCTTTGTCGAGGTTCGCGACAACATCCGCGGACGTGACGTCTTTGTCGTTCAGTCTACTTGCCCGCCAGTCAACGATCACCTCATGGAGCTTTTGGTGATTATGGACGCGGTGAAGCGTGCGTCTGCCGACAGGGTCACTGTCGTGACCCCGTATTTCGGTTATGCGAGACAGGATCGCAAGGTCTCGCCGCGCACACCCATAACCGCAAAGTTGGTGGCTGATCTGATTCAGGTAGCTGGAGCAGATCGCCTGCTTACGGTGGATCTTCATGCGGGACAGATTCAGGGCTTTTTCGATATTCCTGTGGATCATCTATACGCATCGAGCGCGCTTATTGGCGAGGTTGGGCGTCTTGCTGGAGATCGCGAGATTGTTGTCGTCTCGCCCGATTCCGGTGGTGTCCCACGTGCTCGCGCCTACGCGAAGGTCTTGGGAGCTCCCCTTGCTGTGATCGATAAGCGTCGAGATCGTCCCAATGAGATCGCAGAGATGCGCATCGTGGGTGACGTCGCCGGACGCTATGCCGTGCTCATTGACGACATGGTGGATACAGCAGGTACGTTGACCAAGGCCGCTGGGGCTGTGATTGAGGCAGGAGCGCTGGCTGTGTCAGCAGTCTGCAGTCACGGTGTGCTCTCTGGGCCGGCGGTCGATCGCATTGAGAATTCAGTCCTCGAGAATCTCGTTGTCTCTGACACGATTCCCCTTCGCGAGAACGCAAAGGCTTGCAGTAAAATTCGAGTGGTTAGCGTGGCGGCTCTCATTGGTGAGGCCATCCGGCGCATTCATACCGGAGACTCTGTGAGCAGTCTGTTCACCCTAGAAGGCTGATAAAGAAGAAATTGACAGGTAATTAGAGGTGGCGGTAGCTACCGAACCAGAAGAGATTCAAGCCCCTTTGCGGGCGCGAACGAAGACCCTTTAGGGTCACAGGAGGAAGTGATGAGCAACCCGACGATTCACGCAGAGTTCAGGACCGACAAGGGCAAGGGCGTCGCTCGCACGTTGCGGCGCGCTGGCCGAATGCCCGCCGTGGCCTACGGTGGCGGAAACGACGCGCAGGCTCTGTCTATTGATCCCAGTGATTTACAGAAGCTCAAGGGTGGCCCCCTTGGCTGGAACCAGCCCGTCAAGATTGAGGTCGCCGGTGGGGATACTGTGGCGCTGGCAATCCTTAAGGCTGTGGACAAGCACCCTATCTCAGGGGCCTTTCTGCATGCTGACTTCTTGACCCTTGACGCCAAGCAGACGGTCAAGGTGGACGTCCCCTTGAAGCTTGAGGGGACAGCGCCTGGCGTAGCCCTGGGTGGCCTGCTCAATCAGCAGTTGCGTACATTGACGGTGAGTTGTTTGCCAGCGGACATTCCCCCTGGAATCCTCGTTGATGTCAGCAAGCTTCAGGTGGGCGATCGTTTGCTTCTTAGCGAGTTGAAGATGCCCAAGGGCGTCGCTTCTCTGATTGTGGACCAACCACTGGTCAGTGTGAGTGGGCGTAGAGGTTCGCGAATCGACGAAGAAGAAGATGCGGCTGGAGGCGCAGGGGCTGAAGCTGGCGATGCTGAGGCTGGCGACGCTGAGGCTGGAGAGTCGGGCGAATAGTAGGAACGGGTTATGCACGTCGTTGTCGGCCTGGGTAACCCGGGTGCTCGCTACGAGGGCACTCGTCACAACATCGGATTCGAGGTGGTCGAGTTTTTAGCTCGTCATCACGAGATTGCTCTGAAGGAGAAGAAGTTTAAGGCCCACTTTGGAAGGGGTCGTGTAGGTGCTGAGCCAGTCATGTTGGTCTGCCCCCAGACGTTCATGAACCGCAGTGGGGACAGCATTGGCCCTCTGGTTGGGTTCTATAAGTTGAAGTCAGACTCGGTTGTAGTCATTCACGATGACCTCGACCTGCCAGTAGGAGTCGTGAAATTGAAGAGTGGGGGAGGTCACGGTGGTCACAACGGCCTTCGAGATCTGGTGAGTAAGCTCGGTACTGCGAACTTCCAAAGGGTTCGTGTCGGGATCGGTCGTCCACAGGGGCCGATGGCGACGAGTGATTGGGTGCTGTCGCGATGGGCCTCTTCTCAGCAAGGGCTCTTGCAACGTATCCATGAACGAGCAGCTGAGGCCACTCAGGCGCTGCTTGAGCAAGGCGTGACTGAGGCAATGAATCAATTCAATGGGCACGAGCCCATCGAACAGTAAGTGAGATACACGACCCCGCCTGGCGAGGTCATTATGAGAGGAGAGTTGCTGGATGTACTCCAGGGAATACGAACTCGTCTTCATCGTTCGTCCTGATGTGACGGACGAGGATATTGAGACGATCAAGGAACGCAATAGCGGTATCATTAGTGACCTTAAGGGTCACGAACTCAAGATTGATGACTGGGGCAAGCGCCGCCTAGCTTATGAGATCCAGGATTACGGGAAGGGGCATTTTGTGCTCCAGAACTATCTGGGCTCGACTGAAATTGTCGATGAGCTGGAACGCACACTGCGAATCGATGATTCGGTGCTTCGGTTTTTGACGGTGAAGCTGGCTGACCGTGTCGATGTCGAGGCCCGTGTGGCTGAGGCAGCGGCAGTGGCAGAGGTCGCTGCAGTAGAGGCAGCGGCTCGTGCCGAGGCTCGTGCGAAGGAAGAGACCGATGGAGGCGCATCGGTTGGAGCCGAGGCAGGAGCCTGAGCAGGGCAACCTGCTTCCACCTGCAGCACGCTGGCTGCCGGCAGCGGTTAACGGCACTTTAGTAGCCGTTGTCTTCTCGTTGCCTATGCCCCCGGCGCTTCTTGCCCCGGTTCCTATTCTTATCGCTTGGAGGCGATACGGTAGGGCCATAGGGCTTGCAACGTCGGTCGTCGCGTTCTTGTCGGTGGTCTTGTTGCAGGGCGCTACAGCATGGCTGGCCCCCAGTCAGGAAGAACCGCTATCAGGACCTCCGGGGCTGATGGCCTTCCTGGTTTTGGTGTTGGGCCCGGCATTGCTGCTTGGCTTCGCTCTGGAACGGACGGAACTTGCCGCCCGGGCGCTGGCTGAGGCCGCTGGGATATACCTGGCTCTGCTAACGGTGGGCGTGGTGATGATGGAGTTGCTTGCAGCAGGCGAGAGTCTTCTCGTCAAGGTAGATGAGTGGGTTGGAGAAGTGCTCGACGTGGCTATCGCCACGGGGCGCGAAACAGCGAAAGGAGACATGGACGCAATGGAGGCTATCGGCACATTGGAAGCCCGTCGCCAGTGGTATGAGCGCTGGGTGACCCGCTTGATGCCCTCGCTGGTAGCGAGCGGTGCTGTGCTTAGCCTGTGGGTCAATGTCATCTATTCGCGGTGGTTTACCGGTCGCAAAAATGATCGGGATGACCTTTGCAGATGGCAGCTGCCTATGTGGGTTACCTATCTGTTTATGGTCTGTGCTAGCGCTGTCGTTCTGCAGGTAGGGCCCCTTGCTGGGCTACTCCCTCGTTGGGAACCTGCGCTTGTTCTGGCGGCCAATGGGCTTGTTCTTCTCGTCACCCTGTATTGGTTGCAGGGTGCGGCAGTGGCGAATTTCTATTTTCTCCGTCTGCGTGTCGGTCCCGTAACCAAAATGGTTGGGATTGGCTTCCAGGCGGTTCTCATGGTACGTCCCGTGACGTCGGTGATGTACGCAGCGGCTGGAATGGCCGATGCGTGGTTTGACTTACGTCGTCTGGATGCACCAACGGACGATGACAACGGAGTAGAGCGATGAAGGTCATCCTCAAGGAAGAAATTGACAACCTGGGCAATGCTGGCGACCTCGTGATGGTCAAGGACGGCTATGCTCGCAATTACCTGATTCCCAGGCAGCTTGCGATTCGTGCCGATCAGCGCAACGTGAAAGAGCTTGAGCACCATCAGCGTGCTCTTGAGCGTCGACGCGTCAAGCTGAAGGCCGAAGCCATCGAACTTGAGAGGCAGGTCTCTGGAGTGGGACGGATCGTCAAGATTCGTGCCTGTGGTCCAGACGGCAAGCTGTTTGGTTCGGTGACGAGCAAGGAGCTCGCTGAGACCCTGGCTGAAATGGGCGTGAACGTCGACAAGCGTCAGATTGTCTTGCATGACCCCATCAAGCAGCTCGGGAGTAACGAGGTCCTGGTCAAGCTGGGTCAGGGGCATACGTCTGTTTTGACTGTGGTTGTCGAGCCTGATGAGGCAAGCGCTCAGGCTGTTGCCGCCGCTGCTGCAGAGGCTGCCGCCGAGAAGGCTGCTGCAGAGAAGGCTGCTGCTGCAGCCGAACGGCGTGCCGCTGCAGAGGCTGCTGAGCAGGCTGCTGTTGACGCTGCAAACGCTGAGGCCACAGCGGACGAGACCGCTGATGAGGCCGAAGCAGAGGCTGCCGAGTAAGGAAAACTCTCCTGCCCGGGCTTCTCGCTTGTTTTCGATAGAATTCTAGAGGCTGCCCAGTAGTTCTGGGGCCTCCAGGGGCAGGGGAAAACTTTGACTTTTCCCTGCCTGTCGCGACGGGCAAGATTGTCATCTCGGATGACGAGAATTGCTCTGAGCAGGGAGACAGATCGGTGGCTGAAGCGAGTTCCTCAGGACAGAGAAGAGAACCCCAAGACCCGGTTGCAGAGCGTGCTCTGCTCGGTTCGATCTTGTTGCATCCTGAGAGTATCCACGAGGCTCGGGAACACAGCCTGAATCCTGAGCACTTCAGCCAGGAACCGAATCGGCTTCTGTATAGCTGCTTCCTCGACTTGTCCCACAAGGGGATGCCGGTCGATTTGGTGACCGTCTCGGGCTACCTCGAAGAGCGCTCAAAGATGAAGAGCGTCGGCGGGCTGAGCTATCTGACGGGTCTCTCTAGCGAGGTGCCTTCGGTTACCAATTTCGGTACCTATGTGAGGACGGTGCTGGACAAGGCGGTGCAGCGGCGTCTTCTCAAGACGGCACGAAGTATTCAAGAGGTGGTCTATGGCGGGGAGAGGTCCGCCGCAGAGAGTCTTGAGATTGCTGAGAAGGAGATCTATGACCTAGGCCAGGATCATCAGACTTCGCGCATGCATCGTCTCGACGGAGTGGTCAACGATGTCTATGAGACCCTCGAGCGTCGCTTCCAGTGTCCAGAGGATATTACCGGGGTGCCGACTGGCTTTCGCGATCTCGACGCGCTTCTAACCGGGCTGCAACCTTCTGATCTTGTGATCCTCGCCGCACGTCCTTCCATGGGAAAGACAGCCTTCTCTCTGAATCTTGTTGCGAACGCAGCGCTCATGGCTGATGCCTCAGTGGCCTTCTTTTCCCTTGAGATGAGTAAAGAGCAGTTGGCAACTCGGCTTCTCTGTGCCGATGCGAGGGTGTCTGGCCAGCGGATGCGTACTGGAAAGCTGCTTCAGGAAGACTGGCCACCCCTTGCTGAGGCGCTGCAGCGCTTGTCCAACACGGACATCTATATCGACGACATGCCGAATATTCCGGTCTCTGAGTTGCGCGGTAAGTGTCGTCGCCTCAAAGCGACGAATAAGCTGGATCTTATCGTCATTGATTATCTCCAGTTGATGCGTCCCGACAGTGATCTGCTCTCTAAGAACTCTTCGCGAGAGCGTGAGATATCGTCCATCAGCGCGGGCCTGAAGGCGGTTGCTAAGGAACTGCAGGTTCCTGTGGTGGCATTGTCCCAGCTCAATCGTGGAGTCGAGTCTCGCGCCGACAAGCGACCGATGCTCAGTGATCTGCGAGAGTCTGGCGCCATCGAGCAGGATGCAGACGTGATCATGTTTTTGTATCGAGATGAGTTCTACAACGAAGCTTCCGAAAAGAAGGGCATCGCCGAGGTGCTTGTTCGTAAGCAGCGAAGTGGACCTATTGGCGACGTAGATCTTGCATGGCGTGCTGAGATCACTCGCTTCGAGAACCTCGCGCGCGACACTTGGCATTCCGCTTGAGTTGCCGCTTAGCTCTTGTGACGATGGTGGTCTTGTTGGTGTCCCTTGGCAGCAGCCAGGAGGCCTACGCTGAGCCGGAAGCCGAAGAGGTTCGTTCTGAGCAGAAACCCGAAGAGAAACCCCCTGAGGCCGAGCTTGTAGAACGCACTCCCGTCACCGAGCGCTCTTTTGATGGAATGAGCTATCGATTCCCTCTGCGCCTTATATTGCTCTATGGCGGCAGCCTGGAGGGAGCTCTCGGCGGGGTGGACAGTGCCGCCAACGAGTTGCTGCTGATGCGTCCTCAGCGCTCGGTTCGAGTTCACTTTAAACTTATCGACAAGATCGAACCCCTTGCACCGTTGTTGACTGCAGATGCACTCGGTGTTCGCCCTCCAGCGCCATCTGTTGCGGGAAGCGCTCTCAAACTCAAGTGGAAACCCACCTGGCGCTCCCACCTGGGTGCAGTGATGTCTTTTGTGTTGCCGGGTACCGGGCAGTTCATTCAACGAGACGAGCGCGCTATTGGAGTGCTCTTTCTAGCGAGTGATTTGTTCTTTTTGACCGCGAGTATGCTGGCGTTCTTCGGTCCCAGCCAACTGGCTCCATCGCATCGAAAAATTGTCGGTGGGACCTTCGCCGGACTCGCGCTAACTACGTCACTGCTCTCTTCTATTCATGCGTTTAAGGCTGGGATGGAGCCTGCCGGAGGATTCGCTAAGTGAGCTCAAGAGCCGCTAGCAAGCGCTCGGCGAGTTGACCTTCAGTGGGTGATTAGCGAAGATTCTTTGGCACTGTGTGGCCTGCGTGAGCCACCGCGAGTGTACGTGCCGATTCCGATCGGCTTTCGCCCACTTACCCAGCGGAGAGCCCAATGGCCAAGAAGAGCGCAGACAATGACGATTTTTCGACAAAGTCCCTAAGTACCAAGCTTGAAGAAGCGGCCAGGTTCGCTGAGTGGGCTGCTGCGGCGAATGCTCATCGGGCAGACTTTCAGCCTGATGTCGTGATCGCGGTTATTGCCGGCTACGTCGATAAGTTCGATGGGGTGTTGCCTGAATTGCTTGAGGCGGCCGAGGAGGCGAAGAAGGCTGCTGACAGCCTCTCTGATGCAGTCAGTGACATGGAGTCGACAGCAGCCTCTGTGGAGTCGCAGATTGATGAGTTGAAGCTCCGTCATGTGATTGGGGAACTGGACGCCGAAGCGTTTGAGAAGGCCCAAGAGGACGTTCGCGCCGGCCTTGATCTGGACAAGCTCGATGCTACGCGCAAGTCGATGGCAGAAATCTCTGAGCTGCTCGAAGAGTTGGCTCGAGTCCAGGCCTCGATGGATAGCTCTCGTGCAGGGCAAAGTGCTGCGGCAGCAGCTGCTCCGCCAGCAGAACCAGAACCAGAACCAGAGCCAGAGCCAGAGCCAGAGCCAGAGCCAGAGCCAGAGCCTGCGGCCGAACCAGAACTTCCCGCCGAACCAGAACTTCCCGCCGAACCAGAACTCGTGGCCGAATCAGAGCCTGCTCTGGATGTTGAGGCTGATTTTCAGGCCGCTACGGCTGATCTTGATGATGAGATGGGCTCGTCGCTGATCAGTGATGATTTTTCTGTCGACGGCACGCTGGGTGTCGACTCTCTTTTGGCCGGAACAGGTGAGATACTAGAAGTGCCCGCCGAGGCCGCTTCAGGCGACGGCGAGGGTGATGTCTGGGATGTTGATATGTCGGACTTCTCGCCGGCAGATGAGAGTGCTGCTGTCGAAGTGATGCCAGAAGTTGAGGTCTCGGACGAGGAGCAAAATGACATCATGGCAACGGGCATGGTGGATGCTCAGCCTGATCTTGAACCCCCTCCCGTCGCTGATGACATGGATGCAGCTCCTGGTGAGGGCACGCGCCTGGTCGTGACGAGCCCCGGTGCTGATGCCGTCGTCTATCCTTTCAACGGCGAAGTCATGAGTCTTGGACGTGGCCGAAATAACGACGTTCAGATCAAGAATGATGGCAAGATTTCCCGCTATCACTGTCGCATCTTTCGTCGGGGTGACGAGTATGTCGTTGAGGACAATAAGTCCAGCAACGGTACGTTGGTGAACGGTAAGTTGGTTACTCGCCAGCGCCTTGATGGCGGTGAGCAGGTGCAGGTCGGTGAGACCCGCGTGCTCTTTTGCGCCAGCTGATCTTGCCGTCTCTTCTCGTCTGACATGCTGAGCCCCGAGCAGGGCCAGCAGCTTCTCGTCATCGCTCGCGAGGCACTCTGCGCACGGGTCTTGTCGCAGCCTCGCAGAGATGTTCAGCTTGCACCGGGTAAGGCTCTTACTGCTCAGCTAGGCGCCTTTGTGACCTTGCGAAAAGACGGTCGGTTGAGGGGCTGCATTGGACAGACAGAGGCCCGAAGGCCACTTCACGAGACAGTCTGTGAAATGGCTATAGCCGCTGGTACTCGCGATCCAAGGTTCGCGGCCGTGGTGGCAGGCGAACTGGATCAATTGCAGCTTCAACTCTCTGTGTTAGGTGATTTACAGCCCTGTGCAGTTGATCAGGTGCAGGTCGGTCGTGATGGTCTGGTTGTTGTTGCCAAGAATCATCGCGGCCTTTTACTTCCCGAAGTCGCAGTGCAACAGGGGTGGAGTCCGCTTCGCTTTGTTGAAAACACGTGCATCAAGGCCGGGCTGCCGCCTGACGCGGTGCCGTTACTGGCCGGCTTATATCGGTTTCAGACTCAGCATTTCTCTGAGTAAGGCTCTGCTCTTACTCTGTGTCGTTCTTGTCGTGCTCTGTGTCGATGTCCGGGGTGCATAGGCTAAGACTCACATGATCTCCTGAAGTTACCCCACGTCGCACTGCGATCATCTCAGCGACGATGCTGACTGCAATCTCACCAGGCTCCAGGGATCCGATGTCCAGACCAATAGGCGCGCAGACCTCGTCAAAGCTCGTCATGTTCAGCCCCTTTTTCCGGTAGCGGCTTAGAAAACGCCGCACTTTGGAGCGGCTGCCGATCATGCCGAGGTATCGACACGATCGTTCGGAGCATTTGGCGAGTAGATCTTCATCGAGTCGATGAGAGTGGGTGACGATGACAATGTATGTGTCTGCACCCCAGGGGAGATCGTCGAGAACGTCGGTGGGGACCGAGCAGGTGAAGCTGCTTGCTGATGGGTGGGCTTGTGCGTTGCAGTGCTCCTCCCGCTCATCGATCACATGGACTCGAAATCCAGCTTGGTGCGCCACTTCGCTC
>Ga0163179_10000852_pt1 | contig 21817 bp, 17 predicted proteins | sample AtlANTMetagenome_FD_109643 | JGI IMG/M metagenome (GOLD analysis project Ga0163179, IMG submission 109643) | Marine eukaryotic phytoplankton communities from the Atlantic Ocean - Atlantic ANT 2 Metagenome | ecosystem: Environmental > Aquatic > Marine > Oceanic | place: North Atlantic Ocean...
TAGTGTATTTTCATTGATTCGTTCTATACTTCATCATAATTACGGAAGTACTTTGGCTACCTATTTTATCAGCAGTATCTGATCCATAACGGTCAATTAGCTTATCCTGGATCAATTCTAAATACTGCGATGCTGACTCTTTATCTGTAAATTCCATTACAAATCCGTGATAAGTAGCGTTGCTATATTCAGTGTGCCTATCGTTATAAGTACGAAATACGGATTTTGGGTTGATATCGGTTAATAAATTCGACAGAGGCCAGTAACGGGAGGGTAGATTTTGGTCTAGGTTCAAATAAGTAGAGTGCAAGATGTGGTTTTCAACTGGCAAAACTGAAATCAAGGGTACTTCACTTAAATGGCCATCGTTAATATCTATGATTTGTTCTTCAATTTTTTCCGCAATATCGGTAACAGCTTGATTTATAGCTGTCGCATATTCGTACATTTCAATATCGACTAAATATTGCCCCTTGCAGAATAATAGGCGGTCATCCATTTCAGCAGCCATTTTGCTTCCAATCATCCTATATTGATCTTGTGGCAGACGAGTCGAACTAAATAAACTGTATGCATTTGCGGCTGTCCCTAGGTCAAATACTTCAGCTAAAATGAGCGGACGTCCCCCCAACTTAGGAGATTGAAACTCAACGTGAGCTTGTTTCTGAAACCCATAACGAAAATACAGTTGTGGATTACCGAACGGTACATCGTAATAGAGCTCGCGGCCATTGTAAATCTTGGGTGGTTGTACATGGTTCCAGCCTTCAATTTCATTGTTGTTGGGTAACAGATCAACTAGACTGACTAGACTATCCGGATTCGGTGAAGATGAAAAAGTATCGATTGGGCCAGTCAATTTTGATTTCTCAGAATCAAAATTAGACAGACGTAGCCCAATATCTCCAATCAGTTTTTTTGTTTTTTTCACACTATCTGTTTGTAGAACACCATACAGATAATTTCCGTATTGAGTTATAGATAGATAACGGTCTTTTTTTTGACAACCCAACATGGATAGACAAAAAAGACCGACGAAATGATACAAACGATTTTTCTTGCTAAATGAGATCGTCATTTCTGTGTTAACCGAAACAACCGGTATCCGAAATTACCATTGTTCGGCCAATAAGCTATATAAGTCATCTACTAACTCTTCGACCAATCGATTTTTAGCTTCGCCAATTGTTTCCGGTGGTTCACCTCGTCCAGAAACAAGAAAAAATTCATGTATCTGTTGGTAACTATCATTTTGTTCAACTAACTTATTTCGTACCTGATCTCTAAACGTATAATCTACAAGCAACTTCATTTGCAAGCGAATAGGACGATTATTTCCGTCAAAATCAATTGCTTTTATATCGTAATCCCGGATAATTAGGTCAAGTTGAGCATCATTCCCATCCCGCCATTTTTGGCTAAAACGGTCAACCATTGCCTCACGAACAATCTCGTCGTAGAGTTTACCAGTTGATCTTTCGTAAGTAAAGTCGGGGTCTTCAATATCCACCGGTGTTATAGTAATAGTATCAATGTGGCTTAGATAGTCAGATGTTGATACATAACCACATCCAACAAATAGAAAAACTAGAAGAGACAAGATAGACACCAGCCATTCATTTTTCAGAATACTCTGTAGAAAACCAAGGCTTTTTGTCATAACGATTGATGCATTCACGATTAGCTAATTACAGAATGTATGACTATCACTTACCCAAATTGAAAACGTTGATGCTCAAACATGTAATTAATAGTGAATAGAAGAGGTGAGTTCTCTCGAACATCAAAAATGAAAACAATTGGAATGAGGCCAATAAGAAGCGTCAGACGTGGTAAACATAGTCTACTCAAACGGGCGGGGGCGATTTATATTTCCGTTTTCGGTAATAACAACATTTCGAACTAACACAGGTAAGTTTCGGGCATACTCAACAATCTGGTCCCGATACTTCAACGAGAACCCAAGCACTATCACTTGGACAACTAGGACACCCGCCAGCAATTTTGTGAACCAAGTTTTTTCTAAAAGGCTATCCTGTTGATTCTGTTCCATCTGAAATATAATAGATAGTCATTTCTAAAATCCTCGAGAAAATGGAGGAATGAGCAGCGCTTCTCATTCCTCTATCTTACTTAGAACCGATCTTTTGGTACCCGGAGAGAATTGTTTCTGGATTGTCCTTCATCCCGATTTCTATTATTTCCACCGGAACGACCACCGCTGCGCTCTCGGCGTCGGTTTCCACCGTCGCGGTAGTTCCTTCGAGGCCCAGAGTTATCCCTAGATGACGCGTCCTCTCTCGGCGGTGTATTAGCCGATATCTCATTTGCCTTCTCTGCACTTTCTCCACACAAGGTCAGATCAACTCGGTTTTGGTCATCGATAGATAGAACTCGAACCTGAACTGTATCGCCAACGGTTAAAATATCTTCTACCTGACGAACATACCCGTTACCCATCTGTGAAATGTGAACCATTCCATCGCAATTAGGCAAAATTTTGACAAAAGCGCCAAAGGGGGCAATGCGAACGACTTCACCCGTATATTCCTTGTCTACTTCTGGAACGGCTGTTATTTCTCTAACTCTTTCCTCAGCAGCCATAGCCGCACTTGCGTCTGTGGATGCAATCTCGACACGACCGTCATCTTCAATACTGATGGTAACACCGGTCTCTTCTTGAATTTTCTGTACAACCTTACCACGTGGCCCAATTACATCCTTAATTTTTTCAACTGGGATTTGGATCGTGTTAATACGAGGTGCATGAGGTGATAATTCAGCACTCGGAGCTTCAATGATTTGCTCCATTTTCTCCAAGACAAACAAACGGGATTCACGAGATTGATGAATCGCTCGTTTCATTAATTCTGGTGTGACACCATCGATTTTTATATCCATTTGGATAGCCGTGACACCATCTCGTGTACCTGCTACCTTGAAATCCATATCCCCTAGAAAATCCTCCATTCCAACCATATCGGTCAGAATAGCTTCTCTATCCCCATCCTTAATAAGGCCAACACCAACGCCAGCAACGGGTTTTTTTAAAGGCACACCAGCATCAAGCAATGCCATTGTTGTACCGCAGACGGTTGCCATGGAGGATGACGCATTGGACTCTAAAATTTCAGATACGACACGGATTGTGTAGTTAAACTCTTCTTTGCTTGGAACAACAGCTTTGATTGCACTTTCTGCCAGAGAACCATGGCCAATTTCTCGCCGACCGGGCCCCATGATTCGTCGAACTTCTCCTACACTATAGGGTGGAAAGTTGTAGTGTAAAAAGAAAGGTTTATTTTTTTCTCCAGCTAAACTACGTTCTATGTCCTCATCTAGTGATGTCCCCAAAGTTACAGCACAGAGAGCTTGTGTTTCACCTCTAGTAAATAGTGATGAGCCGTGTGCATGTGGTAGCAACGAAACTTCACCCGAAATTGGCCGAACTTCAGTTGCGTTTCGGCCGTCAATACGAGTGCCTTGAGTGAGGATTGACTCTCTCATCTCGTACTTTTCCAAATCTTTAAGGATTGTGTCTGTATCTTGGGTGTAGTTTTCTGTATCCTCTTCATTAGTGGTTGAAGAAACGAGTTGACCCAAAATATCATTTTTTAATTCTTCTGACAGTGTACTTCGTTCTTGCTTGTCGGCTATGCCAATAGATTCTCGGACCCTCTCACCAACTAAATCAGTCACTTTCTGACGAAAATCATTGTCTATAGTCTTTGGCTCAAATTCCCGTTTATCTTTACCACAAACAGCAATCAGGCCATCTTGTAACTTGATAATTTCTTTGATTTGTTCGTGAGCAAAAACAATAGCATCAATCACTTCATCTTCTGGAACTTCGTGTAAGTGCCCTTCAACAGACATAACTGCACTCTGATTACCACTAACAAAAAGTTCTAGATCACAACGCTCCATTTCTTCTGAGGTTGGGTTAACAATTAATTGACTATCAATCCGCCCTACGACAACCCCACCGACAGGGCCATTGAAAGGTATATCAGACATACTCAATGCAGCTGATGTACCAATTAAGGCAGGTACATTCGCTAAATTTTCTTTATCATAAGAAAGTACCGAGCACATGACTTGAACTTCTTGGTTGTATCCCTTTGGAAACAAAGGGCGAATACAATGGTCAATCAACCTGGATGTCAATTGCTCAGGGATACCAGGCCTCGGCTCTCTCCGGCCGTACACACCTGGTATTTTTCCTCCTGCATATCCACGTTCCCTGTAATCGACAGTTAAGGGTAAAAAATCTACATTCGCTTCTTTTCTAGCTGCTACTGCTGTGACTAAAACAACTGTCCCACCATACTTCACCCAAGCGGAACCATCTGCCTGTTTGGCAACTTTCCCTGTCTCTATGGAGATTTTTTCTCTCCCTAGTTGCATTTCTACTTTCAATTCTCTCTCGCTCCTTATGTTTCCGAACTCCACTTCTCATTGTCCACTGGGCTGTATCGATTACCCTCTTCTACTGATTACATCTCTAAGGCCAAGTTTCTGGATTAATTGACGATAGCGAGGGGCGTCCGCATTATACAAATAGCGGAGCAGTCGCCTTTGTCGTCCAACCAATTTGAACATTCCATACCGCGAATGATGGTCTTTGGTATGTGTCCGTAAATGTTCGGTTAGCTGCTTAATCCTAGAATTTAACAACGAAATTTGAACCTCAGGTGAGCCAGTATCAGTATCGTGTTTTTTGTAATCTTCTACAATCTCTTGAGTTGCTTTTTTATCTAAACCCACGATCAATCTTCTCCTTTATTTCAGTAACTACATCCACAATTCCACCCTGCAAAGCCTCATTATAACATAAACATGTTTTCAATCCCCATCAATTGATTGACAAAGATCATGAGACTGACAAGGATATACATTTTTAAACAAAACACGAATCCTTCAATATCGAACGTGCGGCTTTAATATCCTCTCGGATTTGTTGGGCTAAACATTGTATGTCTGGAAACTCCATTTCACTTCGGATCTTTTCTCGAAAAACGACATCTAACTCTTTCCCATAGATTTCCTGATTAAAGTCTAAAATATGGACTTCGATTTTTGAAGCATTTCGCCCGAAAGTGGGCTGAATACCAATGTTGGTCACACTTTCATAGATTGTTGGACGTTCCAAGTTCGAGTTTTTTAACGTAACCGATGTAGCATATACACCACTTGGCGGTAAAACTTGTCGCCCAGCATCAATATTGGCTGTTGGAAAACCTATATGACGCCCCCGCTGGTCCCCACTTATAACTCGACCTCGTAATGTGTGTGGTCGAGTTAGCATTTTCTTTGCTAATTCTAGGTTACCTTCCGCAATAGCGGACCGGATTCTAGTACTATGGACAGATTGTCCATCGATTTGTCGCTGCTCAACTACCGAGACACCAAACCCATATTTCTTGCCATATTTCTCTAAAGTTGCGATAGTTCCGCCACGATTCTTACCAAAGTGCCAATCATACCCAATTACCACATGTTGAGCCCTCAGTTGGTCAGCTAAAATCCTAGAGATAAAATCAGTAGCCGACATGTTCGATATTTCCCTGTTGAACCGAAGAATAAAGACTTCACTGATTCCAAAACTTTGCAAGATTTCAATTTTCTGGCTCGACTGTGTTAGTTTTGGAGGGGCCAGATTTGGTTTCAACAGCTCTACTGGGGATGGCTCAAATGTTAGTACAGCCGTCGGCAGCTGAGACACTTGTCCCCAATCGTACAACCTTTGAAGGATAGATTGGTGGCCAATGTGTACTCCATCAAACACACCAATACTGAGACCAATACCATCTCTGGTGAAAGATGGATCGTAGTCTTGGATGATTGTCACAATGTGTTTTTATGCTATTTTTAAAGTGAAGAAATTTGTTCTCGATACTGACCTAGCATTTGGCTTGCCTGCTCAAATGGAATGATAATTTCGTTTTCGATTGGGTTTTTGCCTCTTAATTGGTCTATAGTATGCGCATCTGATAAATGAAAAATACCAGAGCTTGTTCGGTTGAGTTGAGATAAAACGGCTCCACAACCTAGCTTCTGTCCAATGTCTGAAACTAAGGATCTTATGTAGGTACCTTTACTACAAACCACAGAGATTTTCACCTCAGGTAATACATTGTGGGTCGATAATCCCTCTGAAACCAGTTCTAGATGATCAATTTTGACTTGACGAGTAGGAAGTTTGTCGAGCCGAATTCCTTTTCTAGCCATTTTGTACAAAGGTTGACCCTTTCGCTTGATTGCCGAGAACATAGGAACAGTTTGCTGAATCTGACCTCTAAAGTCCCCTAAGGATTGTTCAATTTGCTCAATAGTAATGTGATCGGCAGCTGATCTTGTAAGAATTTTACCACTGGTATCAAAGCTATCGGTCGTTATGCCGAATAGTATCGTAGCTTCGTAAGTCTTGGTACCAATTTGCAGTGCATCAAACAGTTTAGTGGCACGACCCAAGCAAACTAATAAAACACCTGTTGCAGTGGGGTCTAGAGTACCACCGTGCCCAGCTTTTTTAATTCTTAGTAGTCTCTGCACTTGGTCAACGGCTCTTCGAGAGCTAATCCCCCCTGATTTATTTAAGTTTATAATACCATTCATGCTATTTAATATTCGTCAATCTGTAATTGCGTAGCGTCAGTTAATTGAGCCAAAGCTTCGTCTATGGGCTTCTCAATTAGGCAGCCAGCCGCTTTTTGATGGCCTCCTCCACCATATAACCCACAAATTCGACCAACATCGACCCTATTTTTGCTACGTAAACTAAACTTGGTAAAACCATTCTCTAATTCACCAGCAATGATAGCAACTTCGACTGAATCAATTGATCGAATGTAGTTTACAAAGCCCTCCAACTGACTAAAATCGCACCCATTTTTTCTTAGTGTTTTTTGTGTGACTTTTAGCCAAGCAATCTTGCCATCTGATGATGTTTCTAGGGTTTGTAAAACATCTCCCAAGAGATGTAAACGTATTTTGGGGACTGTATCATAAACATGTCGATACACTTCGTCAACAGAAACTCCCTCTTCAATCAAGTCAGCTGCCATTTTGTGTGCAGTAGATGTAGAATTGGAATAACGAAAACAACCGGTATCAAACATCAGCCCTGTGTACAAACAGATAGCGCGTTCTTTCCCAATTTCTAACCCGCTAGACTGGATAATACGATAGACAATTTCCGAAGTTGATGAGGCTTGAGTTTCAATGATATTTATGTCTCCGAATGGTACAGATGTCTGATGGTGATCAATATTGACAATGAACTCAGTGGGTTGTAACTGTCGTGCCAATTTATCACCTATTCGGCTTAAACTGCCTGCATCCAATACAACCAGTACTTCGGGCGAAAAGTTTGAGTATACTTTCCGAACTTCGGAAGGTGGTTTAATATGTTGGCGGAAGGGTAAAAAATGATAATTATCTGGCGTGGGGTCAGAATTGAAAATATGAACACGCTTATCTAGCTCTTTTAAAACCGAGTAGATCGCCAACTCAGAACCGAGAGCGTCCCCGTCTGGGTTCAAGTGTGTTGAAAGTGCAAAGTGCTTGTATTGACCGAACAGGTTCAGAACTTCAAAATACTTTTGTACCATTAGTTTAGTTCTAATATAATCTATTGTAGGAAAGATAGTAATAGAATAGACAGAAAGGGCGAAAAACCCACTGGCTAAATCCAAAAACCTTAATCCACAGAAAGGTATTTAACAATCCGAATCTCGCAGGCCAGCAAGCATTTGGTCGATTTCCATTAGTCGATCAACAGTATCATCTACACTGAAAAATAGCTCAGGAACATGCTTCAGTTCGAGTCTATGTCCAACTTGTCGTCGCAGGAATTTACTGGCTTTTCTCAAAGCCGGAAGTAATTCATTCGTCGACTCATCAACTGAACTGATCTTCACCTTAGCGTATCGGAGATCGGGGGACAATTCAACATGAGTGACAGTACAAAACGAAAGACGTGGATCACGAATCTCGTTTTGTAAAATCCAGCTTAATTCGCGCTGAACCATCTCCGACACTCGATCTATTCGTTTAAAACCTGCCATATGTGCCTCAGTATCCGTAATTAACAATCAGTAACTCAGATCGATTTCGTAGTCAATGAGAATTGCTAAATGCATTTTCTCAATATACCTGACAACTTTAGACAACATTTGGTTCAGGTGCCGAGAATCATTAGATATAGACACAATACCTATCACTGACCTCTTAGGAGTATCCAAATCGCCAACTTCTGAAACCGCTATATTAAAACGGTTCCCGAGTTGTGCGATCAAACTCTTAACAACTCTTCGCTTATCTTTTAGTGATTGACTTTCTGGTATTAACAAGTAAGCGGTACAAACGCCAATACGCATGACCAATATGATTCAGGCAGAAACTCACAACTTACGAGCTATGTACTCCTCAGTATAACATTCTAATACGTCATCGATTTTGAAATCATCAAATCCATCGATAGAAATACCACATTCATAATTAGTTGCGACTTCGCTCACATTATCTTGAAAACGTCTAAGTGAATCAGTTTTCCCTTCGTAAATGAGTCGATTATTTCTTAGAACTCTCAAAGGCTGATTATGGACGACTTTACCCCAATTGACATAACTACCTGCAACTATACCAGCACGGGGAACCTGGAAAATTTCGCGAATTATAGCTCGACCCAATACGACTTCTCTTACTTCAGGCTCTAACATGCCCTCTATAGCCGATCGGACATCATTGATAAGTTCGTAAATAACATTGTAACTACGTACATCAATTCCTTCAGCATCTGACGTACGTAAAGCCTCCGTGGTAGGATGTACGTTGAAACCTACCACAATTGCGTTGGAAGCCGTCGCCAGTAGAATGTCTGCCTCGGTAATTCCACCGACGGCTTGATGAATAACATTAACTCCAACCTCTTTGTTACCTTGTTCTGTTAGAGATTGAGCAATAGCTTGTACTGATCCTTGCACATCTCCTTTTAAAATAACATTTAGGTCTTTAATGTTACCAGATTTGACTTGCTCAAACAGAGCTTCTAATGTTACGCGGCTGTTAGTACCTAGTTTATTTTCTCGATGTTCTACTTGCCGTTTATCACTAATTTCTTTAGCTATTTTTTCAGATCGTACTGCGTAGAAAGAATCACCTGCTTCTGGCACACCATTGAAACCCAGTACTTCCACTGGTGTGGAAGGCCCCGCTTCTTCTATGGGTTTGCCCCAGTCGTCTATCATGGCGCGCACCCGTCCTGAGTATATACCTGCGACAAAGGCATCACCAACTCGCAGCGTTCCTTCTTGTACTAGAATTGTCGCTGCAGCACCACGCCCACGGTCTAATTTTGCTTCGACAACAGTGGCTCGTGCCAATTTATCTGGGTTAGCCTTTAATTCCAGTAGTTCTGCTTCTAATAAGATCAATTCCAACAAATCATCAACACCTAATCGCTGCAGAGCCGACATCTCGACGACTGTAGTTTGCCCACCCCACTCTTCTGGCATTAGATCTTGTTCAATTAACTGCTGTTTTACAAAATCTGGCCGAGCTGTTGCTACGTCAATTTTATTGATAGCAACAACAATCGGAACATTTGCGGCCTTCGCATGGCTTATAGCTTCTATAGTTTGTGGCATAATTCCGTCATCTGCCGCCACGATTAGTACAACTAAATCGGTAACTTCTGCCCCTCTAGATCGCATTGCAGTGAAGGCCGCATGACCAGGGGTGTCTAGAAAAACAACTTTCCCACCATCCAATTCGACATGATAAGCGCCAATATGTTGAGTAATGCTACCAGCTTCTGTTTGTAACACATTTGATTGTCGGACAGCATCTAACAAGGAGGTTTTTCCGTGATCCACATGGCCCATTATAGTTACCACAGGCGCCCTTGGTATTAAATCTGTAGGATCATCGTCTTCATCAACAAGGTTGATTTGCTCCAGCGTAAGCCGTCGAACAGGAACAAAGTCAAAGCTCGAACTAATAGAGTTTAGAGCCTCAAAATCTAAGCTTTGGTTGACATTAGCCATCACACCTAATTTCATCAATTGCATGATGATTTCAGTTGATCGCTTATTCAGAGTCGTAGCTAATTTCCCTACCGAAACCCCCTCCTCAATTTTAATCTCAGCGTCTAGAGTTTCGGTTTTTACTTCTTTTTTTCTCTCGTTCTTCTTCTCTTGTTTGTTCTTTTTTGATTTATTTTTTTTCTTGCTTACTTTCTTTTTTATTTCAATGTTCTCATTCTTCGTTTTATCTGAATCTTCATCCAAATTCAGTTCTGTTGGCTCCTCTTTTGCTATCTTCTCATTCGCTGTGTCTATGTTTGCAACATTGACACTTTCACTAAATTTGGTTTCAATTAACTCTAAAGTCTTCGCGTCCAGCGTACTCATGTGGCTTTTGACAGAAACACCGTAGTCAGCTAATCTCTGGATGAAATCTTTGCTACTTAGGTCATACTGTTTCGCGATTGCATAGACACGGGAATTTGCATTTCCGATTTGGTTAGCTTCAGGTGTTTGTTGGTCTGTCATATTGCCTCCTACTCTAAAAGGCGTTTTCTTTTTATATAGCCGATTTTGTCATAAAGCCAGATAAAGTTTTTTCTAATTGATCCATGTTTTCTACGCTAATCATTTGCCTAAAGGACCTACTTAGGGCATAAGCCTGCTTTCTGCGAGACTTACCAACTGATTTAGTAATTTTGTTAATGCATTGTTCTTTACGGCAAACATATACGCCACGTCCGGTGTTAAGTACCTTACCCCTTGTTTCCTTCGGAGCCATCCCAACCACAATATTTCCATCAGGGTCGAGAGAAATTCGGATTAGTTGACTTTTTTCCTTTTTTGTACGACAGATCAAACATGTTCGAAAGGGTATATGTTTGGACATGAGGTTGTTCTGACTCTATAGTAAATAACTTAATCTGATTCAGTTATTAGCGCTTCCGCTGACTCGTAAATCCGTTTGGCTGTCTTTGTACCTATACCATCAAGGTTGGCCAAATCATCTACACTCGCATTTGTAACATCGGAAGCTGTAGCATATCCCGCTGCAGTTAGGATCTCTGCTGTTTTTGGACCAACCCCATCAATTGATGTGATTGGGTCATCTTTCAGATCACTTTCTTCATCTTTTTTAACATGATTGGCAAACACACTTGCCATTTCTGCTTTTAGTTGATCAACCGATTCTGACTCACTAACAATGTCAATACGGTGGCTGGTCAATCGTGCTGAAAGACGAACGTTTTGCCCTCTTTTACCAATTGCCAACGAAAGCTGATCATCAGGAACTATTACCTTTACCACACTTTCTTCGGTATCGCTTAGGGTTGCTCGAGAGATTTTGGCGGGTTGCAATGCATTTCTGACAAAAACAGTTGGGTCTGAATTCCACTGTATTAGTTCGACTTTTTCACCATTCAACTCTTCCACTATAGCTCGAACACGTGACCCTCTAATCCCAACACAAGTCCCAACAGGATCAAGCCCCTGTTCGTTAGAGTGGACTGCAACTTTGGAACGATCACCAGCATCTCTAGCGATAGATTTAACTTCAACCAGCCCGTCTTCTACTTCTGGAACTTCTAACTCAAAAAGTCTGGCCACCAAATTATTGCTCGCTCTGGACAGTATTATTTCCGGTCCGTGATTTGCGTCAGCCACATTAACAACGAGACATTTCAAGGCTTCACCCCTACGGAAGTTTGGGCGACCATAAGATGAGAATTCAGCCAAATCATTATGAGGTAGAATTCCCTCAGTTCGATCGAGCTCCAAGATAACGCTCCGATTCTCTATTCGATGTACATAGCCAGTAACTAGTTCACCTATCTTTTCGCTAAATTCCTGTAAAACCTGCTGTCTTTCGGCATCTTTAATTTTCTGGGTTAGTATTTGGCGAGCGGTGGAGGCTTCAATTCGACCAAAATCTTTGAGGTCTACTTCAACCTCTATGGTTTCGCCAATCTCAGCATCTGATTTCACTTCGAGGGCTTCTTCAATCGGGATTTCCTTAGCGTAACTTCTCATAATATTGACGACTTTCTTAGGAACAAAGCACCGAATAAGCCCCGATTCCCCATCAATCATAATTCTAATTCCGTCGGTTGTTCCGTATCGTCGCCGAGCTGCCTGCATCAACGCTGTCTCGATTGCATCTATAAAAATCTCCTGTGGCAATTCAGTTTGCCCCATCATTTGGCGAACGGTAGCAATTAGATCATTCATTCGTTTACCTCACCTTCGGTTATCCTTCTTGCTTGTCTGTTTCCTTATGATGTAATGCAGATTACCAAACAAGCTCAATCTGCGCACTCTGAATATCGGCAATCTCAACCTCGATTAGTTGGGCTTGAGATTTTTTAGGTGATTTTTTTTGTCTTTTTGACTTCATATCTTCGACTTTTATCAAAACCGACGTTTCTGTAATGGACTCAATTCGTCCTACAGATTGCCTATATTTCCCCTGATCCAGATATTGAACAGAAATCAGTTGACCTTGGTTGCGACGAAAGTCGTCATGTGAAATTAATGGGCGATCCACCCCCGGCGATGAAACTTCAAACGACCAATTATCCGCTAAGAGTTGATGCACAGACAGAATTGGTTGAATTATTTTAGCTATTTGACGACAGTCCTCTACTGACACTCCACGATTTTTATGTACTAGAATTCGAAGAGTTTTGCCATTTGGTTCTCCCTCAAACTCCACATCAACTAATTCCACCTCTTCGGTTTGCAGAACTGGCAAAACTAAATTAGAAATTGACTCTTTTAAAGATTGTGTGAACACTGTCCCTAAAAAACAAAAGAGCGGGAGAAGTATCCCACTCTTGATGATCCCGGCCAAGCAAAACGAACCGAGAAAGACTCAGAGAATATGTGAATTGGCTAGTTAGGCAGTCGATGTTTGGAGTTCTCTACCCCCAATTAACAACTAGCACCCATAAACATGGCCGACGACTCACCCACTCGCGAAATTTAACATATTTCACCACTAAAAGCAAGCAAAAGGAGTTGCCTCTTTCATCATTGATAGTGATCCGTTAATGCATGACGAGAAGGCCGTTCTGTAAACTTTATCAATCAACATGATTGAATATAGCCATGTTAAAATGTGGCTCCCAAGTTTAGATGCAATTTCCCCGTAGTCAATGTAGTATTGGGTTCTAAGCCATAATCAATTGTGAGTACAACACCTTTCTGGGATTCTAATCTTAAACCAGGCCCATACCCAATTTTGATAGTATCAAATTGCCAATTTTGTCTGGCTACTGTACCGCAGTCTAGAAATACGAATAATTGAGATCGGTACCCAATATGGTAACGGTACTCGAAATTAGAGTGGAAGCGGCGCAAGCCAGAAAACCAATCTTCTTCGTACCCCCGTAGGCTTTTTGCTCCTCCTAGAAAAAAACGTTCAGTTGGAATAGAATACAAACGCATCAGGTCATCTCCCCAAGCTATAGCTATATGTGAACCGACTGCAAAAACCTGCTTCGCCCACAATTGAAAGAACTTTTCTAAGTCAACCCACCCTTTGTAGTAATTCAGGTCACCCTTCGATGATTCAAATGAAATTCGCATAATATGCCCTGTGGTTGGAGATAAATAAAAATCTCGAGTATCACTCATAAGGCCAGCCCTGATGGCATATTTTTTATTCATACTCCTTGTTAAGATGTTTTTTTGTGCTGGAAGGAAAATCCTTTTGTAACTTAAAGTGAATTGGGACTCGAGCTGATGAAAAAAACGAATCTTGAGATATATACTTGTCATCAGCTCGTCAATCGATGGCATGATGCTAAATCCTTTACTACTCGAAGTCAAATATTGACTATTTTCTGTCAAATTCGGTTGTGTAATTTGGGTAGAATCTTGTCGTGATCGCGGTATAGTGCCATCTCCTTTGGGAATTGAGGAACGAGAGATTTTTCTATAGGATAAACCCAGCGAAATTGGCCGATTCAACAACCAAGGTTCTTCGTATACAATTTCGAAGTGAGAAGGAAGAGTGGATTTCCATTGAAGTTCAATCTTTCTACCACTACCAAACAAGTTATTATCCATTGCCTCAAGCATTCCTACCAATTGTGTTGATGTCAGAGTTTGATCCGTTTCGGATTCAGACTTTGGTTTTAGACCAATCACACCGCTTAAACGACCTGTTCGTGCTTCAATTACATCTGCAACAAAATCTATGTTATTGGTATTTGGAGAACCGATCAATTGGTATTTTACTTGATAAAAATAGCCCAAATTTCTTAACCGGTGTATTGACTGATCAATTTTTCGTTGATCGAACAATTGTCCTGATTTAATTAAAAGCTCTTTCTCTAGCAACGCAAACTTTGTTTTTTGTAGCCCTCGAACCTTTACTTCTCCAAAATATTGTTTTTTTCCCTCTTCTATTACGAGTTGAAAGTCCAACTGATGTCGTTTGGGTTTCCTTTCTATTTTCGATATCTGGAAGCTTTGTAATCTAATTTTGGTTTTTGGATATCCATGCTCACTGTAGAATTCCAACAGACGTTCAATACCCTCTTGTAGATGTTTTCTAGTTAAGTTCCCAGAGAGTGCTAATACAGATTGTAAATCGACCTCATTGAACAATTGATTGCCGATAATTTTTATTCGTCCTACGCTAACACTTTTGATTTCGTCAAAATGTAGATCCAGTACAATTTGTGAACCTAATCTATTAGCGTTAACCTCTTTTTTATTCACTTTCAGGCTAGTCCAACCATATCCTTTTTTTTGATAGATTTGAAGAATTTGATTCATGTCTTCGGTAAGTAGTTTCTCTTGATATACTTGACCAACTTGAGATGACATCACACTTCTGATTTTAGACTGATCGATCAGATAATTACCAAAAATGTTAATTTGGGCCACTTTAATTTCTTTTGGTTGACCACTAGTTTTTAAGGCTTTGGAATAGGTGAATACATTCAAACAGAAGAAAGCTAAGGATAGACAGTGATAGTATTGAAAAATGACTCGCATTCAATTATTGCCTAGACTATTACGAATGCCTGACTAATAGAGGTTTTTCACACAACGTGCTTTTGTGTTTGATTAGTATTACTTGCATGGATCGCTTATTTATCCTGAGAATACAGTCGATCAATATCTATAGATCTCATTTTTTCAACTATCTAATTTGGGTGGGTTTATGGGTATATTTATTAAGAATAATGAGCCTGAGGTCCTAATTTAACTGATCTCTATCGTGATTATGTATCTAGCAAAATAAAATACCTACTGGTTATGTGGTTATCTGCAACTCATAACATACTGGGAATAAACAGTAATATATCTTCATTGTGAAGGACAACTTTTTAGCTGAAACAAAAGATATCATAGAGCTTTCGAAGACTTTATGACTTTGGAAACAAGGTTTGTATTCCATGACATCATATCTCATCACTGATTTTGGGTTTTATACTTTTCGCTGATTGCATAAATGGATACGTGAAAAAATAGCCTCACTAGGGTTTCAGGCTGAGTTGATGCCAGTCACAGCGATTGATCCAGTCTTGGACTATTAGTCTTTTTCCATCGGACAAAGTTCCATCCAGTAGTATTTGTTCAAATCTCTCGCGAGCAAAACCAAATTCTTTTAGCTGATAAGCTCCTTGACCCATCATTTGATTCGCTTCTCTACGAAAAATAGGGTGAAGAGTAGTATTAGAAACAGAAGACGATAAATATTGGATGGCTTTTTTAATTGAACCATCCAAGTAGAGTTGACGACCTATCAAGTAATCAGGCAAAGGCCAATCCGGCATCTCATAGCGAACTTCGTGAAGAAACGTCATTCGCAGGCGATCAGTTATGTTGTCTAATAATACTGAACGTAGTTTGATTGGGTGTTCTAACTTTGTCAAACAATCAATTTTGGCGATAGCTTCGCGTTTTAATCTTTCACTTGTCATATTTTTCGCTACCGACTGATAGTATTTAAGAGCAAATTCGATTTTTCCTTGTTTCCAATACATGTTTCCAATTAAATTTTCTGCCTCTGTCTTCAAGGCTAAAGTTGATTTAGTATGGAAGATAATCTGAACTGCGATTCTATATGCTACTTTAAATTTGGATTGTTGATAAGCACTGAGCATTGAACCACGAAGATATTTAGGGTGATTCGGTATATGTTGGTTAATACGTTGAAATAGTCGTTCTGCGCGAAGATAATCGGCTTCGTTGTAAGCAGACCAGGCTTGGGAGGACAAATCAGCAATTTCATGAACGCAGGTTTTTTGAAAAATACTAGGGGCTTGAAAACGATTCTGGGCGATTTTTTTGTCCAACTCACTCAATTTTACAGAAGATAAAAAAAATCGCCATTCTGACTCTAAACTACTCAAGCTTTGGTCATAGACGTCTTCAAAATTTCCCCAACGAAAAACCTGTTTAAACTTTTCTATACCGTATTGGTCTACCAAATAACGGACGAAAGAGCCGGCTAAGGTATAACTCTGCTGACCTGAATGTAGCCAAAACCCAAAGTCCATAATCTGATTGATAGAAGGAGCAATATCTGCTTCATTCATGGCTTGGCTCCATTGATGAGCTGTTAGCCTTCCTTCATTCCATTCTGCAGCTACTGCAATGCCTTCGTGCAAACCCAGACGGGGACTCACTTTCAGCAGAGGTTGCCAATCAATAGTGAAAACATGTGCCATCTCGTGCATAAGAATTGGATGTGGGAAGGAAGCATAATTGATATGAAATCCATAGCCAAATGGATCTTCGACTGCCGTGTGTTCAGCTCCCATCAGTTGTTTTTTTTGTCGTGCTGAAGTGTAAATATAGGATCGAATCTTTCGTTTTGGTTTTGTCTGAAGGTACTCTGATAATTGTTTGTAGCGGAATTCATGGTCCGCGGCAATAGCTTCAATTTCTTGTTCTACTATAGATCCTTTTTGGTAGAAAATTACAAAATGGTCAGTTTCTTTTTCCCCACCCAACTTCTCCTCGATGTAGTTTCGGGTAGGCCGAATACCAAGTGGACCACGAAATAAATAAAAAGCTCCTAGAGCGCATACCAAAGCGATAAAAAATGGTCGACTATTCCAAATGCTTTTTCCTACTTTGAGTTCATTTAGTTTCTGAGTTGTCAATTTGGACCAAGACCAATTTGCCAAATATAGAAAAATTAGGCTAAGGACGACCGTTGAAACCCTAGCCCAGATTAGCGTTTTCGTAATTGGAATCTTTTCGTCATAAATTGGTCCTGGGAAGTAACCGAAAGTTGCATGGTAAGCAAAGACAGGTGGGTCCAGAATGATATTTTTCAGTAAAAGTGTGTAGCTAGCAGCAATATAACATAAGTACTTTGTATAGTTGTACCGGTCAAATTTTGCACCAAAGAATAAGCCTGCTGTCACTCCGTGTAGGCAACTGATGGTTGGTAGTAGTAAGAAAAGAAGAATACCATTTGAAAAGTTGCAGTTTTTAACCCGAAGTGCGTTAAGAGTAATTACGATAACAGGAGGAATTTGTAAGATCCAATTATGAATGAAGAAAATCCTGAATAGACTGTATAGATTAGTAGTTGGATATTCTTTCATCCATCGAATTGTTAGGTATGGAGCAACAAATGAAATAGCAACTGCCAAAATGGCACAAAATTCATAGCCTAGTAGATTGGCCAACGACAAATTGGCCAAGATCAATCCTAAAATGGTAAATACTAGAAGGCTAATCTGATAGTCTAGACGGCGGAAAAACATTATTCGTTGGTTAATCATCAGAACTATAATTTTAGCAGAGGAGTCTTTTGGTATCAATCTTGCTGAACCTGATTAGTAAAACTGCAAACCTTCTTGTAAGACTTTTAGATCAAAAATAATAATATTGTGCGTGCGCACCACTGTTTATTGAAGAGAAAAAATGAAACATAACCGTCTAACTTTTAAAGCACAAGAAGCTATTGAATCTGCAAATAAATTATCCAATGAATACCAAAATCCAGAAATCTCACCAAATCACCTCTTATCAGTTTTGATTAAGCAAGAAGACGGAATTGTGAGACCTATTCTACAAAAAGTAGGGGTGAAAATAAATGTATTACAAGCTGATGTGGATAAAGCAATAAGACAACTACCCATTGTCAAAGGAGCAGCCACTGAAATCTCTCCATCTAACACTCTAACGAAAGTATTAGATTTATCTTTTAAATCTACTATAAATCTTAAAGACGAATATATTAGCACTGAGCATCTACTTATTGGATTAGTAGATGAAAAAACTAGTACTGCGGCTAAAGTTTTGAAAAAACATGGGGCAACCAAAAAACATATCCTGAAAGCTCTAGAATTTCTTAGAGGAAACCAAAGGGTAATAGATCCTAATGCCGAAGATCGATATCAAGCATTATCCAAGTTTGGTCACGATTTAACACAATCAGCAATTTCTGGACGCCTAGATCCTGTAATTGGTAGAGATGATGAAATTCGCCGCGTAATGCAAGTTCTTTCTCGTCGCAGAAAAAATAATCCAGTTTTAATTGGTGAGCCTGGTGTTGGTAAGACGGCAATAGCCGAAGGTTTAGCCCAGCGCATTGTCAACGGTGATGTTCCAGAAACACTAAGACGTAAGCGATTAATCGTTTTAGACTTAGGTGCGATGCTCGCTGGGGCCAAGTATAGGGGGGAATTCGAAGATCGACTCAAAGCCGTCCTGAGAGAGGTCGAAGACTCGGATGGTGAGGTCATTATTTTTATCGACGAACTCCATACTATCGTTGGCGCTGGAGCCGCAGAAGGAGCCGTCGATGCTTCAAATATGTTAAAACCTGCTTTAGCTCGTGGCGAACTTCGATGTATTGGTGCCACTACTTTAGACGAGTTTCGGCAACATATCGAGAAAGATGCAGCCTTGGAGAGACGTTTTCAACCAATTTCAGTGGATGAGCCGTCTGTTGAAGATACCATTGCTATTTTGAGGGGATTAAAAGAACGTTACGAGACACATCACGGAATCCAGATCACCGACAACGCTATAATTGCTGCGGCAACACTCTCTAACCGATATATTTCAGATCGATTTCTACCTGATAAAGCAGTTGATTTAGTAGATGAAGCCTCTTCCAGGTTACGAATCGAAATCGACAGTGTGCCAGAAGAAATTGATGATGTAGAGCGACGTGCACTACAAATTGAGATGGAGAGGCAGGCTCTTGAAAGAGAAGAAGATACGGCATCTCAAGAACGGCTAAAGAATTTACTAACCGAAAAATCAGAACTGGAAGAAATAAGTCAAAGATTAAAAAAGCATTGGCAAAATGAAAAAGAAACACTACAAGCAATTCAAAAACTGATGGAACAAATCAAAAATCTTAAGCAAGAGGAAGAACAGGCGCGCAGAGTTGGCAACTTGAGTCGGGCTTCAGAAATTTTGTATGGAGATTTACCTGACTTGGAGTCTCAGTTAAATAACGCTAGATCCATTCTGGAGAGGATTCAGATGTCAGATCAATTACTTAAGGAGAAAATTGACAGTAATGATATTGCCGAAGTGGTTTCCAAGTGGACGGGTATCCCAGTAACTCGCATATTGGAAGGTGAAGTTGAAAAATTATTGCAGATGGAAAACAAATTAAAAGAAACAGTTATTGGACAAGATTTTGCCATTGAGACTGTTTCCAGCGCTATTCGTCGTTCTCGAGTCGGATTACAGGATGAAAATCGACCAATTAGCTCACTGATTTTCCTTGGGCCAACTGGAGTGGGAAAAACACATTTAGCCAAGTCACTAGCAACTTTTTTGTTTAGTGATGAAAATTCCATGATCCGAATAGATATGAGTGAGTATTCCGAGAAGCACGCGGTGGCTCGCTTGATTGGCGCGCCTCCAGGATATGTAGGTTATGGTGAAGGAGGACAACTCACAGAAGCCGTTAGACGTCGTCCTTATTCGGTATTACTTTTGGATGAAATTGAAAAAGCACATCCGGAAGTGTTTAATGTACTACTCCAATTATTAGACGATGGTCGCTTAACGGATAGCCACGGACGAACAGTCGACTTTCGTAACACGATAGTGATTATAACGTCCAACATTGGAAGCCATTGGTTAGTTGACCCAAAATTGTCTGAGGAAGAATCAAGCATCAAAATACAAGAGGAACTTCAACTACATTTTCAACCTGAATTTTTGAACCGGATTGATGATGTTATTATCTTTAATCGGCTAGAGTTAGCTCAAATTTCGATTATTATTGATTTGGAATTAAATGAAGTTCAACAGCGATTAGTGGATCGGAAAATCAAATTGAATTTAACTCAAAATGCGAAGCAACAACTCGCACACCAAAGTTATGATCCCGCCTACGGAGCTCGACCTCTCCGGCGCGCCATTCAAAAGCAAATTTTAAATCCATTAGCAATTAAACTACTGTCTGGTGAATTTGGGGATGGTGATTTAATCACTGTCGATTATATTGAGAATAGGTTCATTTATGAATAACGACGAGCATTCACAAAAGTCGGGTGTCTCATTGATTCCAGTATGCATTCCTACTACTCAGTATTTCGTGTGCATACAGGGGCACAAAGTTCGACTCTACAATGCAAATATACTCAACCATATTGACGCAATAACGCATCCTGTGCTACTATCTCGAACTAGCAGAAGGATTGACATTAGATGCTGACAGAACAAGAAAAATGGTACTTTGATCATCATGGTTTCATTGTTTTGCACAAAGTTGTTTCGCCTGAGGATATCGAACGAATGCTAGAACTAGGTAACTATTGGCACAACCTGCCTCTCGATGAGTTACCTCACCCACTTACCTCTACTGCTGACACACACCCTGATTATTCAAAGACTATTGCTCGTTGGATCAATCATATTCAGTATGGCGACCCAGTCTTTCAGCGGTTAGTACTAAATCCTGAAATTATGCGGATTATTATTGCATTAACACACCAATATCCAGTGTTAGTAGATACGGCTCTGACCAAAAATTATCGCACCTCAGATGACATTCACTTTCATGCTTCGGGTCGAGATTACCGAATTATCGATGGGGAACCCTTTGCAGGTTTTTTGAATGCGGCCATCTCTTTGGTAGATGTTCCTGCTGATACAGGTTTTGTTTGTTTACCGGGGAGCCATAAACGAAATTTCTCACCACCTTCTCAGGCCGATAATCCTGATAGGACTCTTGTGTCGATTTACGATAGTTCTCCCACTGTTATTAACTTACCTGTTCAGTCAGGTGATTGTGTGATTTTTACTGAAGCACTGTTTCACGGTGCGAGACGATGGACTGCAGAATATCCGCGTTTTACAATTTTCAATCGTTATCGTGCCAATTTACCAAATACAGATCCAATTACTACTTACGGTGGGCTGGAATCGAACAAGGACTCAATTTCAGACTCAGTTTATGAATTGCAACAACCGACCACAACCTCTCAACCTAAGTCTGTAGTGAAAGAGATAACTTCGAAAATTAAATTGACTTCAATTACCAATCGTTGACAATCTAAAAACGGACAAATTAGAAACTTACGAAAATGAAAATTTTATCTGTTAACGTTGGTAGCACTTCACTCAAGTACCAGTTGTTAACTGGTAACTGGCTGGGATCTGCTAGCGATATTTCGTTTCAGTTTAGCGGCTCAGTGGAAAGAATTGGAGATACAACATCTTACTTTCATCATACTAATTATGTAGATGGAAAACCCGTTTCAATTGAAGGAAAACTTAGCGCACCAAGTCATTTGGAGGCGATTGAATACTGCGTTAATCTTATGCCAGATTTTGGGCAA
>Ga0163179_10000854_pt1 | contig 21809 bp, 12 predicted proteins | sample AtlANTMetagenome_FD_109643 | JGI IMG/M metagenome (GOLD analysis project Ga0163179, IMG submission 109643) | Marine eukaryotic phytoplankton communities from the Atlantic Ocean - Atlantic ANT 2 Metagenome | ecosystem: Environmental > Aquatic > Marine > Oceanic | place: North Atlantic Ocean...
ATGCTGAGCCGTTGGAACTACCTATAATTGTTATATCATTAGAATTAATATTTGAAAAGGTATTTAAATAATTAATTATTTCTTTAATAAAATCTACATCTGGAGCAGTAGAAGGCTCATTACCAACATTCCATCTATTGTTATAACCCTGTGGTGCTACTACGATTTTATCAGTGAAAAAACCATATTGATTGATTGTGTTTGAAGCGTTTCCTCCGCCCCCATGCAATCCAATTACTACTCCATAACTTTCTTGAACAATATCTGGAACATTAACTATAAAAGATCTTTCAAATCCAGAAGATTGCTGATCCCATGTTTGATTAATATAATATTCTCCAGATTGAAGTAGGTCTTCATTTTCTTGAATAATATTTTCTGATTCCTGACTACAAGAAATAAATGATAGTGTAATAATTATTACTTGAAATAATTTCATTATTATTTTTTTATAAACACTTTAGAATAAACACGATTCTGATTCAGAATTTTAATTAAATATACACCTTTATTTAAAGCTTCAATATTTATCTTCCTTATATTGTTATGCTCTAATAACCTACTTCCTAATAGGTTATAAATTTGGATTTTGAAATCTGAATTTAATGTAGAAATATTTAAATAATTTGTAACGGGATTTGGATAGATATTAAAATCATTTTTATTATTATCTTCAATTCCCATTGAACCTTCAATATAATCAAACTCAATCCAATTTATATTAAATCCTGGCTGTAAGACTTTCATTCTTAATTTATACAGGCCTTCTTCAATATTTCCTACTGCTGTAGAAGTTTCCCATTGCTGCCACCCACCAGTAATTGGAGTAGAGACTACAACTAGACTTTCTGTGGATTCATCATTAATTAACTGTAGCTGAAGCATTCCTGACTGAGATTCCCCTGATGTTCTAAAACTAATATTATAATTTCCTGTATTATTAACAGCTATCATATAATCTGCAAAATCTCCTTGATCGGTATAACCAACATTATATCCGCCTCCAGCGTCTGTAGTAACTTCTATTTGCAACCCTTCTTGATAAACAAATTCTTCAGACTGAAGAAAACCAGGAATTACAATTCTCTCTGTTAGGTTGTTTTCAACTGGATAATCATCAAAAGATGGTAAATAATCATCAAATATTGATAAAATATAATTATCATCAGGCATTGAAACAGTTATAGTTTCTTGAAATGACAGATAATCTTCCATTTGAATAATTATTCCTTGAGGATTTGATTGATCAATTAAAATATTTTCAATGGCAAAGATTTCACCATCTAATTTTACTTCAAAAAAATCTAAATTTAATTCCTGATCTGAAACAACAGGATGATTTAAAACCAATAAAATTGATTGCTCATCTTCCATTGTCATACCTGTTATTAAATCAAATACTGGAGTTTCTTCAGTGGATTCATCAAATGTTATACTTGTTAAATGAAAGTACCCACTTCCTACTATCTTAACTTTAAGTTTATGAATCCCTGATTCTAAATATACATTAGTTGTTAATTTGTTTATATAGCTATTAAATCCACCTGTATTATATAATTCAATGTTTTGAGCTATTGGTATTTCATCTATAGTTAAATTTAATAATCCTCCTGATTCTTGCGATGAATACCTAGTTACTATATTATAAAATCCTGACTGCTGAACATCAACTGTATATAACATCCACTCTCCATCTTGAATAAAAGATATATGATAACCGTTACTATCACTATCATTATTCGATTCTATATCAACGCCATCATTTCTATAAGTCCATCCCTGATTCCAAGCCTGGAAGTTATCAGTATCAATATGATAAGTAGCTGAATAGTTATCAGAATATGCAATACCATCATTACCTAAATCATAATCACTGGCGTAAATAGTACCTGGAATTGTATGATCAGTAAATGGGATGGTTGTATTATCTCCCGGTTGACGAATCATTGCATCAATAACATCTTTTTGATAAATTGTGTTTGAAATCAATACATCTTGGGCTAACTGCATTAATCCATCAAAAGCTATTTCAACACTAGGCGCACTTGCGTCTCCTTTTAAATATTCTATAAGCCATTCATAATTACTATTCGATGATATTGAAAATGGAGCAGAAATTGATTCAATTTTTTTCCATGGCCAAAAAGCCCAACCTATATCATTTTGCTCAAAAAGACTTATAGCGTCAGTAAACCATGCATTTGAGTTTTCTCCAGATTCTCCCATCCATAAAGGATAATTGTATTGATTTTTAATATCTAGAACCCAATCCAAAGAATTTGGTGAGTTGTAGCTCCAATACTTATGAAAACTGTAAGCCATATTATCATCCCATGGAGGTGTTAAACCAGAAAAATCGTTGGCAAACCAGTTTCCTTCAATAAAAATAATATGATCTTGATCATATAATCTAATAGCATCTGTAACTTGGATGTAAAAATTTCTTAATTCATTTGTCCCAAGATTCCAATTTGTTTCATTCAAAAGGTCGTAACCTCCAATCCAAGGTTCATCATTATATCTATTTGCAATTTCTCCCCATAATGCAATTGTTTTATTCTGATTTTCTATACTCTCCCATAATGATGGATGATTTGGGTTATAATCTGAAATATCTGAATTATAACCTTGACCTCCAGGAGCTGCATGCAAGTCTAATATTAAATACATTTGATTTTGCTCACACCAATCTAATAATTGGTCAACCATATTAAAACCTGTTTCTAACCACGTATTCTCCCCTGCTACAGGCTCGTCTTGAATAGAGTAAGTAAATAATTCATAATGCATTGGTAATCTTACACTATTAAATCCCCAGCTAGCTAATAAATTGATATCTTCTTGAGTAACAAAATTTTCTAACCAAGTTTGAAAAAAGGCATCAGTGTTTTCTTGTCCAATGAATTCTACTAATTTATCCTTAAAATCATATTGAGCATTGGCTGCACCAATATAATTGAACATATATGGTTCTTGAAGCATCCATCCACCTAATCCAATTCCCTTAAGAATAACTTCATTGTTATTCTCATCAACTATTACACTATTAGATCGCTTAATATTTTGTGATAAAAGAGAGTTTGAAAAAATAAATAATAATACAAAGATTTTATTTCTCATATATTAATCTACATTGTCTAAACCATAAAGTGTAATCTCAGAACCATGCACATATGTATCACTTCCGTAATTTGAAGTAATAGAAAATTTTAAATACTGAAATGCTTCTGATACACCTTGAAGATCAAAATCATGCCCATTTGTTGCTTCACTAATATAACTTTCAGGAATATTTCCTTCTGAGTCACGAGGATCACCTATATCATATGCTCCTAATAATGTCCAGTCTTGTAAATTATTGCTTGCATATATTTCAAATGACCTCATGTTTTCATCTTGATAATAATAAGGAACACCTGTGGGGCCTTGATACCAATATGCCCTTTGCCAGACTTTAAATCTATGGATTCTTACATTTTTGTTTAAGTCAATAACAATGTCCAACGGCCAGCTTAAAACACCTCCATTTTGATTTCTCCAAATAATAAAGTAACTATTATCAGCATCTGTTTCTACAGTGTCAACTATATCGTCCCAAAAACTTACGGTCTCACCTTCCCATGCATTACCATTAACTGATAAATTACTAACCAAAGACCATGTACTTTTATCAATTTCTTCCTCAAACAATGGAGTTAATATTGCTTTTTCCTCTAAATCTGTAATATTACCATCAAAATCTTCAACCTTTGATAAAAATGTCATTTCAACAGATTCAAGACCTCTTACATACATGCTTTCATTTTCATTATTTGAAGATAATATTCTTATTTCTTCATCAGACCCATTTCTTATATAAATGTGAACATACACAGTTTTTGACTGAATATTTTCCCATTCTATTTTTACCCCTCCCAAATCAGGAGTTAATTCAATACTTTCCTGAACTAAATAAATATATGACACTAATGGTGTAAACTCAATTTCTGTAACCTCTGATATATTTCCACTTTCATCTACTACATAAAGTCTAACATTAAGAGATGATGTTTGATTTAAACCATCTATTTCTATAGTACTATTATGGGAGCTAGAAACTCTGTATACATCAACCCCTAATGAATTTGTGTATTCAGCTCTAACAAAAAGTATATCATTATCATTTGGAAGTGTATAGTCTATTATACCTCCTCCATGAGTAGGTGTTACAAGGTCAACCTCTAGTTTACCAGGTGGTGTAGTGTCTGATGAATCATCATCTTTACAGCTGTAAACAACTAGACTAATGATTAATATTAAACTTAAAAATATTCTATATCTACTCATAATTAATTTGTTACCAACCTGGATTTTGTATTAAATTAGGATTAACTGTTATTTCATTTATACTAATGGGATGAAAATAATCTCTAGGAAAATTAAATGATCTATTTCCAACTTCCATAATTGTATAATACCCTTCTTCACTAGTTTGATCTACTGACCACCCATAAACTGGATTATTCATATATTCCTCTGCAAATCTCCATCTTCTTAAATCGTTATATCTATGTCCTTCAAAAGAAAGCTCAATTAATCTTTCTTGATGTATAATTTCTCTAAATCCATCCTGATTTGTATGTTTATTTAGAGTCAACGCAATTGAAGAATCACCCCAAGCCTCTTCAACTGATTTAACACCAGCTCTATCTCTAATCAAATTAAGTACATTATAAGCTTCTTGAGAAGGGCCATTTGATTCATTTAATGCTTCTGCATAATTTAAATATACTTCTGCAAATCTTATCATTGGCCATGAATATGTAACAATTTTAGAATATCCATCACCTTCAGAATCAGGATGAACTAGCTTCTTTAATGCATATCCTGTAATTAAATAATCATTTGAATTAGCAATCCTCCCATGTATCTCTCCTTTTCTCATTCTTAAATTCCAAAAACCACCCCATGTTCTATTGTATCCTCTATCAAATGCTAAAGAGGAATAAAATCTAGGCTCTCTGTCTAAATTTAAAATTGCTGTTCTATTTCCATATTGAGCTTGAAGATTTTGTAAACTTGAAACATTAGTTGTGTTAAATCTATTTGAATAATCAAAAGTTAAATCCTCATCAATTGGCAACCCATTTTTTGTATAAAAAAGCTCTACTGACCTAAGAGTTGGAGCGATCCATTGCCAAGCAGCTTCTACAGAAGAAGAATTTGGGTTTTTCATCATACATCCAGCTTGCATTTGCCACCAATCATTTCCTGTTACAGGATCAGAATTTCCCCATATTAACTCAGAATTCCATCGATCAACAATTGAATACTTAACATCATATTGTTTTCTTATAAACTCATATTGAAAATTCTGAGAATCAAATGATGGTGGAGCTGAAATAAATTGATATAAATTTATTCCACTTTCTAGTGAAGCATTAATTGCATCTAGTGAAGCATCTCTTGCTAAATCCCACTTTAAGGGATCATAGCTTTGATTAAAATAATGCTGACCATTCTCATCTACGAAATCTGAATACATTTCAGAATTTCCATTAAAAAGTGGACTAGCAGCATATAGCAAAACCCTTGATTTTATTGATTTAGCTATTACTTGATCTATTCTACCAAGATCATTTGAGTTTAAAACTCTTATAGGAAGATCGATAATTGCTTCATCAATTGTATTAACTATATAATCAAAACATTCATCAATTGGTTTTCTTGTAACCCTAACCTGTTGATCAGTTGCAGAAATTGGTAGATTCTCATCTACAATTGGTATAGGACCATAATAAGTTAATAGAAGAAAATGGTAATAAGCTTTTAAAAACTTTGCTTCTGCAGCCCATGAATTTTTTTCTTCATCAGTCATATCAATAACATTATGAATATTTTCAATTAAGATATTACAATGCCTGATTCCTTGCCAAAGAGAACCTTGTCCATTATATCCAGACCAGTAACTTAATTTTGGTGAAGATGCTGATTGCTGACCTTTCATAATCTTAATTCCATCTGTTTCCTTAGCAATGGGAGTTGTTACATCGTCACTCATGGTAACATACGAAGTATATACTCCATCATTTTCAGGTAAATAAGTATAACATGTAGCTAGTGCCGTATAAGCAGCTTCTTCCCTATCAAATAATAAATCTATTTGCTGAGTTTGATCTGGAACAATGTCTAGATATTCATCGCAACTTGAAGTTATAATTAATAATATTAGAATAAATGTTAACTTATTTTTCATAAACATAATTTATTAAAAATTTATTTGCATACCAAGGTTATATACTTTCTGAGGTGGATATCCTAATCCATTACCTGCCATTTCTGGATCCCATAGATCAAATTTTGAAAAATTCAAAAGATTTAGTCCTGCAAAATATAATCTTGAATTTATACCATTAAATAGTCCACGATTTGCTTCTGGCAGTGTATACCCAAACTCTATACTTTTTAGTCTTAAAAAATCTCCATCTCTAAGCCACCAAGTTGAATTCTGCTCATTATTTGATATAGGATAAGTTGATAACCTTGGCCAAAATGCATTTGGATCAGGATTATTAATTGACCAGTGATTATTAGCAATTACACTAAGTGCATTTCTTTCATTAACAAAAGGAGAAATATCTTGTGGATTAATAAAAAATGAAGTGTTTCCTACTCCTTGCATAAACATTGAGAAATCAAAGTTTTTGTAAACTGCTGAAAGACCAAAACCATAAACAATTTCTGGAACTTGAGGATCTCCAATAGGCACCATGTCTAACTCATTTACAACACCGTCTTGATTAACATCTGTATATTTTATATCTCCAGGCATATATGAGTTAGTTGATGAAGAAAATCCATTAAATTGTTCTGGAGAATTATTAATATCTGCTTGATCAATAAATAATCTTTCTGCAATTAATCCCCATTGTTGATTAACAGGATGACCTACTCTGCTTAAATAGTTATATAAATATTCAGGCTCACCATTTACTAAAATTTTATTTGTAGCATAGGTAAAGTTTGCCCTAGCAGACAGAATTAATCCAGAATCAAAAGCCTTATTATAATCTAAAGATATATCAACACCTTTAGATTTTACCTCACCAAGATTACTGCTAATTGCAGTAGTCAATCCCATTGTTTCAGGTATAAAATCTCTTGGCATATAAATTTTAGTTCTATGTTCAGTAAAATAGTCTGCCTGAATAGTTAACTCATTAAATAAACCTATTTCTAAACCATAATTAGTCTTTTTAGCAACTTCCCATGTTACGTTAGTATTAGAGTATCTGTCAATTAAGTAACCTGCATATGAATTGCTATAATCAATCCCCCATGTATAAGAATAATCCCAGTTATTTAGGTTTACGTCTGACAAATAAAAAAACCTATCATCTGCACTTGAAATACCATCATTTCCTACTAAACCATGAGTTACTTTTAATTTAAAAAGGTTTACGTCAGGTAATTTTTCACTAAACCATTTTTCATTTGACATAATCCAACCAAAACCGATTGAAGGGAAAAAACCATATCTATTGTCTTTAGCAAATTTTTCAGAGCCATTATAACCAAAATTAAATTCGGTAAAATATTTTGTTTTATAGTTATATGCTAGCCTACCTGAAATTCCCATATTTCTTGAAGGCAGGGTTGAAAAAGCACTATTTCCTCCAATAGTATTAAGCGATTCACTAAAATTAAACACCAATAATCCACCTATATCATGAATTTCATTAAAAAGCCTGTTATACTCTGTTACTAATTCATAATAAAAATTACTGTTTCCGTAATTATTTACAGATGGATTATTAAGATATTCTGTTCCTTCCTGGATTTGATATAAAAAATTAAGTATTCCTTCTTCTGTTTCTACTTCTGCCATACCATAATAAAATGGAGTATACTCTCTAGTATTTTGGTTTTCAGCATATGTTCTAACTGATGCCATTCCTCTAAATTTTAATCCTTTAGTTATAAAATCAAGATCTTGTTCTATTTGAACTTGAGAAAAAATAGTATTTGTAAATCTGTCTTTATAGCCTTTTACCATATCTGCATACGGATTAGGAAAACCTCCATTACCTTTATTTCCAAACAAAGTATGATTAAATCCTAAATTATCTGGATATCTATAGTATTTTGGAAAATTTGCTGGATTAGCTTGCATAACTGAACTAAATATATCATTTGCAGAAACAGATGGACCATTATATCTTTCAAATAATGAATAAAATTTTACAGCAATTTTAGTACTTTTTGTAAGGTCAATATTGACATTTGCCCTAAGATTTGATCTATTAATATTAATATTATTATTAAAGTTATTTAATGGATTAACTTTTAATAGCCCCGTTTCATTATTGTGAGAAACTGATAAATAATATTGAGCAATATCTCCTCCACCCGTAACATTCAAATTAGCGCTTCTATTTAGTGTAAAGTCTTTAAAAAGCTCATTATACCAATCTACGTTTGGATAAATATTCATGTCTACACCGTTAAGTGTCCCATATATTTTTGAAATTGAATACATCAAAGGGGCAGATTCATCTCTAGATCGGGTTGCTCGATTAAAAAGCTGCATATAGTCAACTGCTCCTAAAAAATCATTTGTTAATGAAGGGGATGAAAATTTATTTTCATATCTAAATGAAACTTTTGCTTTTCCTTTTTTCCCCTCCTTTGTTGTAACTAAAATCACACCATTTGCCCCTCTTGCACCATATAATGCTGTTGCAGTAGCATCCTTCATAATTGAAAAACTTGCTATATTGTCAGGTTCAATTCTTGCTAAATCATTAGTTGATACTTCTAATCCATCTATTAAAATAAGTGGATTGTTTGCATAACCGAAACTTGTTACTCCTCTAATAAAAAACTCAGCATTATCCTGACCAGGCTCTCCTGATCTCTGATATGATATCATACCTGCAAGCTTACCTGCTAATGCATTAGTTAAGTTTGATGAAGGTATTTTTAATTCAGATGGACTAATAGTGTTAATTGATCCTATTACACTATTTTTCTTTTGTTTTTGAAAGGCAACTACCTGAACTTCTTCAAGAGATTCTAAACTTTCTTGTAAAATTACATCTATTATAGTTTGATCACCAATTTTAACTTTCTGGGTTTGAAACCCTATATATGAAAAAATTAATACTTGCTCTTTATCTAATGCTTTAATGGCATATGTGCCTTCAAAAGTAGTAGAAGCTCCTTTGTTAGTTCGTTCAATTAAAACAGTTACACCTGGTAGAGGGACACCACCTTCATCAACAACTTTTCCGCTTACTAAAACTGATTGAGCATTAGTAAACATTGAAATCAGTAAAAAACAAAAAAACAAGCTAATCCTATACTTCATCTTAGATCAATATCTGTGATTATTTTTTTATTAATTTTTTAAATACTCCATTTATTTCAATAAAATATATTCCAGAAGATAAATTACCTACATTAAGAGAATTATTAATTACTCTTCTGTTACAAATAAATCTACCATTCATATCATATATCTTTATTTTATTAATATTGATATTATTGGATTCTATATTTATTAAATTATCTGCAGGATTAGGATAAAAACTAAAAGCATTTAATTCATTATCACCTATTGATGCTGTATTGGTTAATGCTGGACCTTTTATATCATCTATATAATAAGTCCTATCTTCAGATGCATCTCCTCCAGCAATAAATACAAATAGATGATTAAGTGTAACACCATCATCAAGATCTGAAAAATCAAAATACAAGTTTTGCCATGTATTAACAAGAAGTATATCATTATCCTTTTCAACAAATGCAGTTATATCACCATCCTCTTTTGCATCAGCAATTTTATAGCGCATATATGTTTTATGTGGAGAATAAACCCTTATTGAATAGATATCATCTCCACTACCATCTATAGGACTTGATAGTTCGACATGAATTCTTTCCCAACCCCACCAACTAGTACTTTTATTCCATTCTAAAACAGTATTATTATTTCCTGTAGGATCTGAAGCCATATCATCAAAAACACTAGGGGGGTCTCCCATAGTATCTAAAACTAAAACGTTATTAGAATCAGAATCAAAATCATCATAAATAACCATTTCAGGAAGAGGATTTGATGTGGTAGTAAAAGAAGATCCTATATCACTAGCTAATCCTCCAGTTTCCTCAAACTCTATAGAATTATCTATAATTCCATACCAATAAAGCGTGTTAGAATCAAGTAAATTATCTGGAATTAATGTGATTTTATCCATAGCATCATTTATTGCAGCATTAAATGGAACCATATCACCATTTTCATCTCCTATTCTTAACTCTACAAGTGAAGTTGGATTAACTATAGGAGTATCATCTATATTCCTCATTTTAAAGTTTGTAGATATATTGGGATATATATATTGAACAACATCTGTTTCTCCATCAAATGGATAATATATGTAAGATGGAGAAGGCGGGATATTACTTTTTTGAATTTCATCAAAATAATATACATCTCCTTGCTCAGTATGTAGTCTTTCCCCATCAAAATATATATTTATTTTATTTTGATTTTGAAGTGTTTCTCCATTAAAATTAAATACTATTTCAGTCCATTGATTTATTTCTTCTTCTGTCAAAGTATATTTTACAGCTGTTTGCTCCCAGTAATCTGGATCATTTTCAAATTTAAATTCTACTTCTATTGGACTATCTGCCCATATTTTCATCCTAATATATGGCGTTTCTCCAAAATCAATAAATTCATCCATAGTTATTCCTAATGGACTCCATCCTCCTCCTCCACCTAAGCCATCGCCAGCAATAAACTGACCAACATTATCTGAACTATTTTCACTTGTAACATCAGGATTTGATACTTTTGAAAAAAGTGAGTTACCATCCCAGCTAACAAATTCTGCATCTGGATTATTTTCGTCAAAATCATATAGCATTATTGACTGCTCTTCAGTAGAGATTTCTTTTGAAGTAAAAGAAGCATTTACACCTGTAATAGGAGTATCTATAAGAGAGTATTCTATTGACTCATCAATCACACCATATTGATAATTTGTTAGACTTTCAAGATTAGAGTTAGGATTAATTGTAATTGTATTATTATAATCATTAATTGAGGCAGTAAAACCAACAGACTCATTAGTATCAATATTGGTTAAATAAACATATTGATCTGGATTATTTATCTCTGAATCATCTAAATTTCTAAAACCATAATTGTTTATAATTTCTAGATTGGAAGTAGTAGGAACTTCTATTTCTCCATCAGATGGAGAATATAAAATTCCTGGAGCAGTAAAAAAGGGAGGACCTATAATATCATCAAAATAATATACATCTCCTTCACTTGTGAAATTTCCTTCAGGATCCATAAAAATTACAATCTTATTTAATAATACATCTGAAACATCACTAAAATCAAAAATCAACTCTGTCCATTGATTTACCTGAGATGCCGTTAATGAAGCTATAACTTCATAATTATGATTACCCCAATCTGGACCATTTTCTAATTTTAATTTAACATCAATAGGATTACTTGCCCATACATTAATTTTAAAATAAGTAAGCTCTTGCATATTAAAATATGAACTAAAATCATCACTTCCTACTCCAATATCATTATCATTTCCTGCAGTAAACTGGCCAACAAATTCAGAACTATTATTTGAATCAGGATAAGGATTATTAACCTTTTCAAAAGATGATGAGTTATTCCAGCTAGCAAAGTTTATTCCTGCGTTATTTTGATCAAAATCTACATGCAAAGTTTCTTGTGAATAAACAAGTGCTGAAATTAAAATAAATAAAAAATATAAATGTTTTTTCATTGAGATCTATGTATTAATTAAATATGCGCAAAAATAAAATTAAATTTTTATTTTCTTGAGTATTTAGCAATAAATTCTTCACTAAATAAAACACCTATTTTTTTCATACCAGAATAATTATAATGATTTTCAAATTTATCACGATCTTTTCCATAACGAGGTAAAAAATTATAAGCATTAGGATCTTTACTTTGAGCGATAAATGAAACATTATTTACTTCTTCAGAAATTCTTCTCATAGCTTTAACTACTTTTCCTCCACCAACTTGTAAAATCATAAAAGGCATTTCTTTATAATTATAGTAATCTCTAGATCTATAAATTAAAAGCTTTAAATTATCATAATATGTTTCAGAAGGCAATGATCCCCATTTTTTTCCGCTATCACTTTCTCCTTGAACCCATAACATTCCTTGAATACTATAAGTATTTTTTTTGTATTTAGATAACACTTTATCACTGTAATCTAATAGTTCGTAAAACAATTTTGGTTTATTTAACTCACCAACATGTTGAGCTTTTTCTTTAGTCCAATCAGGATTCCAACATCCGTAAAGTGATGTGCCACCTTCAGATCTTTTTATAAATAAAAATTTTTGATTAGGATATTTTTTTGAAAGTTGAATTCCAAAAAATATTTCTGGACCAAAACATGAATCAAGCTTGTATTTTTTTTTCTTCCAATCTGCAGGAATAGTAACATGAAGTGGTTTTGGATCACCACCGTTATATGCTAATAAAACATTTTTTTGAGCTCTTTTTAAATCTTCTAAGTCTATAGAAGATAGTTTAACTGCATCTGCAGCACCTTCCATATTAGATTGACCTGCTAAAATAAAAACCTTGGTTATATTGCTTTCTTGAGAAAAAACACAAAATACACTTATTAAAAAAAAAGTAAATATTAAACCTATTCTTTTCATTATTTTACAATATCTAAATTTTCAACTGGTTTTTTTATATAGCTAGCAAATTTTCTCCTTTCCATTTTTTTAAGCTGATCTAGTCCAAAATTTTCCTTAGATCCTTGAAATAAGACTCTCCATATTTTTCCTTTTTTGGATTCAGAGATGTATAATGAACCATCCGGACCTTGAGCCAATCCCATAGGTCTATATTTAGCATCTTTCATTTCTTTTATGACATCTACTCCAGCAAATCCATCAGCAAATACCTCCAATGTTCCTAATGGTTTTCCATTATCAAATGGAATAAAAGCTACTATATATCCTGCTTGTGGATAAGGTTTTCTGTTTGTTGAGCCATGAAAAGCTATAAAAGCTCCATCCTTATATCTTTCTGGAAATTGATCTCCAGTGTAAAATAATAAGTCATTTGGTGCCCAATGAGCTGGTAGTCCCAATATTGGATTTTTATAACCTTCAGCATTTTTTTTACCATCACCTCCATATTCTGGAGCTAACATTCTTTTACTTTTAAAATGATCGTAGTATGTGTATGGCCATCCAAAATCATCTCCTTCTTCAATAAGCATAAATTCATCAGCTGGCAAAACAGAATTTTGCCACTGTGAAAAATACTTTGGTGCATGATTAAACAAATAATCTCTTCCGTGATTTACAGCATATAATTTATCATCCTTATTGTTCCAGGTTATTCCAACAACACTTCTAATTCCAGTTGCATATTTAATACCATCGACCAATCTTTGATTCGGCTTATTCTCATCAAACTTCCATATAGCTCCTAAATATTCTAATTCATCACAAGGAGTTTTACCTAAAACTGTAGCCATAGGATCATCATATCCTCTTGAAAGATCTTCACAAGAATTTGTGTAACCACTAAAGGTAACATACATTCCGCCTTTACCATCAAATGCAAGTGATTTAGCATTATGCCATCTTATTGGATAAGGATCTATAACTAAAACCTGTGGTTTTCCGTCAGGGACTAGTTTTGAATCATCCAATTTTTGCCTATACACTACAAGCTCAGAACTAAAATATAGATGTCCATTGTGAATTTTCATTTCAGTTGCAAATCTTCCATCATTTGGGTAATCTCCAAATCTCTTTATTATATCTGCTTTTCCATCTCCATCAACATCTCTTAAAGCTATATTTCCATTTTTTCCTGTATCAGTTCTTAGCTTAACATATATATCCCCATTTGAATTTACAGCTATATGTCTACTTTCACCAACACCTTCATTCACAACCAAAGCTCCAAATCCATCTGGCAATAACAATCCTCCATTGTCAGAATCTAAAATTAATTCTGTTTGATTGCAACTATAAAAAATGGTTAAAATGATTAGTATTATTATTTTATGCTTCATTTAGAATAATTTGCTACATTGAATGATAATTGCAAATTTAATTAAAATCAAATTAGATATGATGCATAAAATCTTTATACTAGTATTTGTTGTTCTCTTTACAGTAAATAATACAACAATAGCCCAAGGAATTTTTGGGGAAAAAAATAATTTTACTAGACAAGATACTTTAAGAGGTACAATCACTGAAGAAAGGTCATGGTGGGACTTAAATTATTACCATTTAGATATAAAAGTTAACCCTAAAAAAAGAACTATAAAAGGGAGCAATACTGTAGGTTATACTGTCTTAAAATCAAATCAATTAATGCAGATAGATCTTCAAGAACCTCTGAATATCACCTCAGTTAAACAAAACAATAAAACTCTAAACTTTAATAGAGAAGGTAATGCCTATTTTATAGAGTTAAAGAAGAAACAAAAAGTGGGCAAAGTAAATTATATTACTATTGAATATGAAGGAAAACCTAAAGTAGCCATTAGAGCCCCATGGGATGGTGGATTATCTTGGGGAAAAGATGAAAATGGAATAGATTTTATCGCTACATCTTGTCAAGGTCTAGGAGCAAGTGTTTGGTGGCCAAACAAAGATCATATGTACGATGAGGTTGACAGCATGCTTATAAGTGTAAATGTTCCTAAACATCTTATTAATGTTTCCAATGGTAGATTAAGAAAAATAATTGAAAAAAATGATGACACAAAAACTTACCAGTGGTACGTATCTAACCCAATAAATAATTATGGTGTTAATATTAATATAGGGGATTATGTGAATTTTTCAGAAAAATATGAAGGGGAGAAAGGAATGCTTGATGTAGACTATTATGTGCTCAGAGATAATTTAGAAAAAGCAAAAAAGCAATTTAAACAAGTACCTATGATGTTAGATGCTTTTGAGCATTGGTTTGGTCCTTACCCATTCTATGAGGATAGCTTTAAAGTTGTAGAAGTCCCCTACTTAGGTATGGAGCATCAAAGCTCAATTACTTATGGAAATAAATATATGCAAGGATACTTAGGAAGAGATTTATCTGGAACAGGATGGGGTTTAAAATTTGATTATATAATAATACATGAGGCAGGGCATGAATGGTTTGCCAACAACATTACTTATAAGGATATAGCTGATATGTGGGTGCATGAAGGATTTACATGTTACTCAGAGAATCTATATGTAGATTATCATTACGGAAAGGAAGCTTCCGCAGATTATGTTATTGGAACAAGAAGAGGTATAAGGAACAAAAAACCTATCATAGGCCCTTATAATGTAAATAGAGAAGGGTCTGGTGATATGTATTCAAAAGGTGCAAATATCCTACACACTCTAAGACAAATAGCAAATGATGATGAAAAGTGGAGGCAAATTTTAAGAGGATTAAATAAATATTTTTATCATCAAACTGTAACATCAAAACAAGTTGAAGAATATATTTCTGAAAAAATAGATTTTGATTTAAAATATGTTTTTGATCAGTATTTAAGGGATATTAGAATTCCTGTTTTAGAGTATTCTATTAAAGATGGTATTTTAAAGTATAAGTGGGCAAATACAATAGATGGATTTAATATGCCAATAGAAATTACTCTAGACAATAAAAACATATGGCTTTATCCAGAAAATTCATGGAAAGAAATACCTTCAAAACAACAGTTTATTGAAATTGATAGAGATTATTATGTTTTTAGTAAAGACTTGAGAATAATTGATTAATTCATTTTACTTATATTTAATCATTATAAATAATCAACTATATTGAAGATGTATAATATTGGATTTGACCTAGGGAGTTCTTCTATAAAAGGATCAATAGTTGATTCAGATTCTGGGAAAGAAATAATTACATTAAGTGAACCTGAAGGAGAAATGGGTATTATTTCTTCTAAAAATGATTGGGCTGAGCAAGACCCTAATAAATGGTGGAATTATATATGCAATCTAACTAAAAGACTAATTTCTAAATCTAAAATAAATTCAGCTAAAATTTGTGCTGTTGGAATATCATATCAGATGCACGGGCTTGTTATAATAGATAAAAATGGCTCTCCTCTAAGAAATTCTATAATATGGTGTGACAGTAGAGCTGTTGAAATAGGGGAAACTGCTTTAAAACAATTAGGCTCAAAAAAATGTTCAGAAAATCTATTAAATTCTCCTGGAAATTTTACTGCTTCAAAACTTAAATGGGTTAAAGAAAATGAGGGAGATATTTATGAAAAGATATATAAATATATGTTACCCGGAGATTATATTGCTTATAAATTAACTGGAATAATTAATACTACTAAAAATGGTCTATCAGAAGGAATATTATGGGATTATAAAAATTTTAATACAGCTAACTGGCTTTTAGATTACTATGGAATAGACTCATCGCTTACTCCGAATTTAGTTGAAAATTTTACAGATCAAGGAAGAGTAACAAATGAAGCTTCTGCTTTAACAGGTCTTCCTGAAGGAATCCCAATTAGCTATAGAGCTGGAGATCAACCAAATAATGCTCTTTCTTTAAATGTGTTTAAGACTGGTGAAATTGCTGCTACTGGAGGAACATCTGGAGTGGTTTATGCAATTACAGATAATTTAAATTCAAAGGAGCTTACTAGAATTAATCATTTTGCTCATGTAAATTATACTAAAAATAATCAAATACTAGGAAAATTACTTTGTATTAATAGTGCAGGAATAATGTATAAATGGCTTAAAAATATCTCTAAGGAGGATTCCTATAAAAGTATGAATGAAAAAGCAAATCAGATAGAAATTGGAGCAGAAGGATTAGTTATTTTACCTTTTGGAAATGGAGCTGAAAGAATATTTAACAACAAAAATATTGGAGCACAGTTTTGTAATTTAAATCTGAATAAACATACAAATCATCATATATATAGAGCTGCTCTTGAATCAATTGCTTTTTCCTTTGTTTATGGAATTGAAATTTTAAAAAATGATAATACTAAAATTAATGTTATTAAAGCTGGAAATGACAATCTTTTTAGATCTCAAATATTCTCATCAACCGTTTCTACTTTAATTGATCAAGATATTGAAATATATAATACTACTGGATCTATTGGAGCTGCAAGAGCTGCAGGATTAATTGATGGCAATTTTAATAAATTTGAAAAAAATATTACCTCTAATGATCATGTAAAAACTTTTAGCCCAAATCAGGATAAAAAAGCATATATTAGGGCTTATGAAAATTGGAAAAAAGAATTGGATAGAATTTTAAATAAACAACTATGATTATAACAGGCGACAGAGAGTTTTATAAAGGGATTGGAAAAATAGAATATGAGGGGAAAGAGTCAGACAATCCTTTAGCATTTAAATATTACAATGCAAACAAAATGGTGGCAGGAAAAACCATGAAAGAACATTTTAAATTTGCTGTTGCCTATTGGCATACATTCTGTGGTCAAGGTGCTGATCCATTTGGGTTAGGAACTCAAGATTTTGCATGGGATAAGTCTAATGATGTTATGCAAAGAGCAAAAGATAAGGCTGATGCAGCGTTTGAATTTATAAGTAAAATGGGATTTGAATATTTCTGTTTTCATGATTATGATTTAGTTGAAGAAGCTTCTTCATTTGATGAGTCAGAAAAAAGACTTCATGAAATTGTTCAATACATAAAAGGTAAAAAGGAAAATTCTGGAATAAAGCTTTTATGGGGGACTGCAAATTGCTTTTCTAATCCTAGATATATGAATGGTGCAGCTACAAACCCTGATTTTAATATAGTATCAAGAGCTGGTGGACAGGTAAAACTAGCATTAGATGCTACTATGGAATTAGATGGTGAAAACTATGTTTTCTGGGGTGGTCGTGAAGGTTATATGTCTCTGTTAAATACTGACATGGGGAGAGAATTAGATCATATGGCTCAATTCCTAACTATGGCAAGAGATTATGCTAGATCAAAAGGATTTAAGGGTAATTTCTTTATTGAACCAAAACCTATGGAGCCATCAAAACATCAATATGATTTTGATACAGCTACAGCAATTGGATTTTTAAAAAATTATGGTTTGGATAAAGATTTTAAAATAAATATTGAAGTAAATCATGCTACTTTAGCTCAACATACTTTTCAGCATGAATTAGCAGTAGCTGCCCATGCAGGCATGTTAGGGAGCATTGATGCAAACAGAGGAGATTATCAAAATGGATGGGACACTGATCAATTCCCTAATAATATTTATGAAACTGTTGAAGCAATGCTAATATTTTTAAAAAGCGGTGGTTTAAAAGGTGGTGGTGTAAATTTTGATGCTAAAATTAGAAGAAACTCAACAGATCTTGAAGATATTTTTATTGCTCATATTGGCGGAGCTGATATTTTTGCTAGAGCATTACTAGCAGCAGAAAAACTACTAACTGAATCTCCTTACAAAGATCTTTTCAAAAATAGATATAAATCATTTGATAGTGGAGATGGAAAGGCTTTTGAAGATGGTAAATTATCTTTAGAAGATCTATACAAAATAGCTCATAAAAATGGGGAATTACCACTAAAAAGTGGAAAACAAGAATTATTAGAAAACATTATTAATCAGTATATATAAAGAATATGGAATCAGTTTTAGAAACATTAGACTGGATGGTTTTAGGAGTATATTTCCTAGCCCTTATAGGAGTAGCAGTATGGGTAGCACTACAAAGAAACAAGAATACAGAAGATTATTTCTTAGCTGGAAGAAATGTTGGTTGGTTTGTCATTGGAGCATCAATATTTGCTTCAAATATTGGTTCTGAACATGTGGTAGGTTTAGCTGGTACTGGTTTTGAATCAGGAACACCTATGGCTCACTATGAATTACATGCATGGATTGTATTATTATTAGGATGGCTATTCCTCCCTTTTTACATTAGAAGTGGTGCATTTACTATGCCTGAGTTTCTTGAGAAAAGGTTTGATAGTAGATCGCGATGGTTCCTATCAGTATTTTCTCTAATTGCATATGTAATAACAAAAGTTTCTGTAACCATATATGCTGGAGGTATAGTTGTATCAGAGTTACTAGCTGTTCCTTTTATTTATGGAGCAGTTGGGATTGTAGTTTTTACAGGTATTTATACTGTTATAGGTGGATTAAAAGCGGTTATATATACAGAGACCCTACAAACATTTGTTCTTATTTTTGGTTCAGTTACAATAACATATCTGGGACTTCAAGAAGTTGGAGGATGGAATCAATTACAAGAAACTGTGCGTGCAGTAAGTCCTGACCATTTTAATATGTGGCGACCTATGTCTGATCCAGATTTTCCATGGACAGGACTTTTAATAGGTGGCACAATTGTGGGTATTTGGTACTGGTGTACTGACCAGTATATAGTTCAAAGAACCTTAGCAGCAAATAATATAAAAATTGGAAGAAGAGGTGCTATTTTTGGTGCATATCTAAAACTTCTACCTATTTTAATCTTTTTAGTTCCAGGGATAATTGCATTTGCATTATCTATTGAAAATCCAGAATTATATTCAATAGAAAAAGCTGACCGAGCTTTCCCTATGTTGGTTAAAACATTATTGCCAGTAGGTTTAAAAGGATTAGTAGCTGGTGGATTAATGGCAGCCTTAATGAGTTCATTAGCATCAGTATTTAATTCATGTTCTACCATTTTTACAATTGATATTTATAAAAAATTAAAACCAGAAGAGTCCGAAGAACATTTAGTTTTTGTTGGCAAGATAGCTACTGCAATAATTGTATTTCTTGGATTCATATGGATACCTATAATGGAAAAAATTGGAGGTGGTGTAATGTATCAGTACCTGCAAAATGTACAATCATACATTGCTCCTCCAGTAACTGCTGTATTCTTACTAGGTATACTATGGAAAAGAATTAATGCTGAAGCAGCAATTACAACTCTAATGGCAGGATTTGTACTACTAGTAATGAGATTAAGTTCTGAAATATACTATCAAGCAGATATAAAATCTGGAATAGATCCAGGTGGAATTATGTTTGAATTTGCTTCTATTAATTTTGCTCATATGGCAATCTTTATGTTTATTTTTTCAGTGATCCTTTGTATTAGTGTAAGTTTAGCAACTGCTGAGCCTAACTATCAAAGAATATCTGGTTTATCCTTTGGAACTTTAACTAAGGAAGATCGAGAAGCAACTAAAGGCTCTTATGACACTATTGATATTGTTCTATCAGTTATTTTAGTAGCAATAGTAATAGGTATATTGCTTTATTTTACTGGCTAAATAATAAAAACGGTTTCTATTGTGCTTAAAAAATACAGAATAAGAATATTATGTATAGTTATCATTACATTTTGTTTTTTAAAATGTGAAAACAATAAAGAAATATCTAAAATGAAAACTAAGTCCAGTCCATCTATATCAAAGGATTTTTTTGGAACTATTAATAAAAACGACTCAGTTCAAATATTTACTCTAAAAAACAGCAAGAATATAAGTGTAAAAGTCCTTTCTTATGGAGGTATAATTAAGGAAATTAATATACCTGACAAAAAAGGAACATTTAAAAATGTTGTATTAGATTATGAGAAAATAGAATCCTACAATACTGATCGGTCTTATTTAGGTGCAATTATAGGAAGGTATGCTAATAGAATACAAAATGGTAAATTTAAAATAGATGATAGTGTTTATAGTTTAGTACAAAACAATAATGAAAATCATCTGCATGGAGGATTAGTTGGATTTGATAAAGTAATATGGATAGCTAAAACAGATATAAAAGAGAATTCTGCTTCTTTAATATTAAAATATTTTAGTAGAAATATGGAAGAAGGCTATCCTGGAAATCTTAAAGTTTCAGTAATATATACACTAACAAATGATAATGAATTAGATATAGAATACTCTGCAAATACAGATAAAAAGACAATTGTTAATCTAACCAACCATTCATATTTTAATCTTACAGGGGAAAAAGAAAATATTGACAACCATTTATTAAAAATTAACTCAAAAGAATACATTCCTGTTAATAGTAATCTAATTCCTATAGGTCAATTTGAGAATGTAGCTAATACCCCATTTGATTTTAATAATTATAAATCAATTGGTAAAGAAATTAATTCTAAAAACAATCAATTATCTATTGGAAATGGATATGATCATTGCTGGGTTTTAAATAAAAAATATAATGAATATGGCTTATCAGCAAGTCTTTATGATAAAATTTCTGGGAGACTTCTAGAGATTTATTCTGATCAACCAGGAATACAAGTTTATACTGGAAATTACCTGTCTGATCCTTTTATAAAAAGGCAAGGAATATGCTTAGAAACTCAACATTATCCCGACTCTCCAAATCAAAAAAAATATCCATCTACATTGTTAAATCCAAATGAGGAATATTACTCAAAAACATCATTTAAGTTTATGGTTGAATAATTATTTTTTAATTATCCTATAAGTATATGAGCTGTTATTGTTTGAAATCTTTAAAAGATAAATTCCTGAATTTAATCCACTTAAATCAATGGTCTCATTTTTATTATTTGAATTAGTCTCAGAATAAACTAATTGTCCAGCCAAATTGTATATTGTGATCAAGCTGTTAAAGTCTAGATTTTTAATAGATATGTAATTTAATGTAGGGTTAGGATATATATGATAGTTTGGTTCTAATCTAGAATTTCCTGAAGACATAGATGAATCTACGTATTCATAAGCTCCTATGTCTACAATATC
>Ga0163179_10000855_pt1 | contig 21795 bp, 14 predicted proteins | sample AtlANTMetagenome_FD_109643 | JGI IMG/M metagenome (GOLD analysis project Ga0163179, IMG submission 109643) | Marine eukaryotic phytoplankton communities from the Atlantic Ocean - Atlantic ANT 2 Metagenome | ecosystem: Environmental > Aquatic > Marine > Oceanic | place: North Atlantic Ocean...
CCTCCTTGACCAGACAGGCGTAGGTGCCGTTCAGCCATCTGGTAGGGGCGCGGCCTGTTGTAGAGCCACTTCAACTTCGTGATCAGGATGGACGCTTCGGAGGCCATCTCATTGAGGGCGTCCACATCGCACGGTGCCCCCAACTCGGAGCACAGCGCAACGAACAGCGGGGTCATGTCCTCGTCGGCTGCCTTGATGAACGAGGCCCATTTCTCCCGAAGGGGGATCAGCGAGACCAGGTAGTCGAGTTCGTGGAGGGTCTGGTCCTCTCCTGGAGGCGCGACGTAGGGGTAGTCGCGATCCAGCCACGCCGGGGTCGGCGAGTCGAGCAGGTCCTGGGTGCCGGGAGCGATCTCCGACATAGGCTTGTAGATGCCGCCCTGCTTGTGGAGGGCGGCGATGCGCTTCGGGTCAGCCATCTTCGCCCCGCCACGCTGCGCGGAGCCGTGCTGCTGCCTCACGCTTCATCTGGATGCGTTGGAGCCTGGATTCCTTACCGGTCGCAGCCCAGCGCATGGCTACCCGAGTAGGGATGGCTCGCTTTGCAGCCTGCTCGACCTGGCGCATCAAAGCCGATGGCTTGTCCTTGAGGCTGGGGTCACGCAACAGGGCCTCTCGGCCAATCGGAAGGACCACCTGCATGAGGTCCCGCATCTGCTTCTTGCTGAAACCGAGGGTCGCGGCGAGGGTGGGGATGAACTTCTTGTCGTAGACGTTGCCGGGATTGCTCACAGCCGCACGGAAGTCCAACGCCTCGTCACGGTCCATGGGAGCGGTGATCTCCCGAAACCGTTGCTGCTGCGCTCGGTCCAGGAACTTCAACGAGGCCCCGACCGGCAGGCCCTTGTCCATCATGTAAAACAGGTAGGCGATGCCCCGCTTCTCGGCGTAGTTGGTCATGGACGACCGAAACTGCTTATCGGACTCCATCATCTCGGCCATGACGTCGATCACGCCGAGGTCTTCCATGACACCGATGGCCTTCTTGTAGTCCGGGTTGTCCAACGCGATCTTCCTGATCGCCTCAAACGCCTTCGTCGGGATGCGCTTGAGCCCCTTCACCTGGCGCTTCGCTGCCGCCTTCACGTCGGGGGGCAACTTGAAGCCGTACTTGAAGGCAAACTTGATGATGCGGATGATGCGGGTGGGGTCAATCGCGAACACCTCGTCGGGATCCCCTGGGCACCGCATCTCACGGTTCTCCAGATCCTTGACCCCACAGCCGGTGATGTCGATGATCTCGGCCTTGTCCGGGCCGTTGGCGAGTTCGCTGAGTCGCCACATCAGAGTGTTGAACGTGAACTCCCGTCGAGTCACGTCGTCTTCCATTGTGGTGGGGTCCACCCGGATCGGCTTGTGGCCGACGTAGTCCCCTGTCTCCGGGTCCCTGGCGTACTCCTCTGTGCGAGCGTCAACGATGTCGAGGGTTTCACCCTCCATCTCGTAGCCGTCGATGCTCCAGGGGCTCTTGATGTGGACTTTGGTGACCCGGAGGTTGTCAGGCCCTTCGATCCTCGTCTGAGCAGGGATCTTGTGAGCGATGTGTTCCGCTACCCAGGCGGCGTCCTTGCCCAGATTGAGCGAGTCCACCACCATGTCGATGTCCTTGACGGGCTGGTCGATCTTGTAGTTCCGAACCGCGCCGCCCACGACGTAGATGTGCTTCGCCCCACGGACGTGGCGAGCCAACCACTTCATCAGTGCCTTGGCCCCCTCCGTTTCCATCTCAGCCTGCTTGCGGCGGGCTACCCTATGGACTGATGCCCTGGAAAGAGCCATAGCACCCTCCTTACAGCGACCAACCACCGAACAGAATCTCAGACAACTTCTCAGTCTCAGGGAGGGGTGTGCTGATGCCTTCCAGGTTCGCGTTGTGAAGGTTGAACTCTGAGGGGTCGTAGGTCGGTGCGAACATCGAGGCCGTGACCTCAGCATCGTTCATGTCCGCACCCTTGATGTTGGCTGCCCGGATCTGGTCGATCTCGGCTCCTGTGGTGTCCTCCAGGAGTGCCTTGTTGTAGACGCCACACTTCATGGTGCCGTCTTCCAGAGCACGCGCCTTTGTGCAGGAGCCACATCGGGGCATCGCAGCCACCGAGGGAACCTGATTGGCGCGGTGCTTCGATGCTGCCTTTTCGCAGCCGCCTGATCCCGTGGGGGAGGCGTATGCTTCGGCATCGACATACAGGTGACCGGAAGCCCCTTCATGGCGACCCCGGACCTCAGCGATGAGATCTGAGGAGGCAGTCAGGACCCGCTCGGTAAACCGCAGGTTGATGAACCCGGACAAGTCCTTGCCAGCCATACCTTCGGACATCGCCCTGCGGATGGTCTGGAGGGTGTTTCGGATGACCCCAACACTGGTGTCCCCAGCCGACGCCGCCTTGACGAGAGACTTCTCGTGGGCAGTCAGCGTGACCGACTCGCGTTCTGGCTGGGCGGCCTCAAAGGTCGGCCCGTCGTAGGAGGCGACCTTTGCCACGGAGTCGCGGAGAGCGCCCGTCTTCTTGAGGGTGGGCAGCAGCATCGAGGTGGCGGTGGCGGCGTACTCCTGTGGGATCGTCTTCGCGATGATCTTCCGCAGGTATGAACCACGAGCACCACGCTCGATGTGCTTGATCACCGTAGCCACACGGGCCTTGATGTCTTCCTGGCGGCGCTGCTCGGAGAGAGCGGCCAACCGCTCGCTGTGGGCCTGGCGACGTTCCCGCTTCGCAGCGAGGGTGCGTTCTTGGCGCTCCTGCGCCGCATCCTCCCCACGGTTCACAGCCCCGGTGAAGGAGCCGTGTCGGGTTGCTGTGACCATCTCGACCGCTGCGGCCAACTTGTCGTTGGGTGAGGCTGCGCTGTCGGTGATGGATCGCACTTGCATGTCGTCGAGCATGTGGGCCTGACGCCAGGCAGCAAGACGCTGCCGGACGTGGGCTTCCGTGACCTCGACCACCTTGCGGGTGGTGTCGGCCTGGTCCACGGCGAGACGTGCTTCCGCAGCAGTGAGATCATCGCCCGCTGCCTTGTAGACAGGGAGATGCTCACCGTGGGCGACACGCTGGACTTGATTGGTCAGGAAGGCTGCCCGGAGTGCTGCTTTCGGATCACCCGACGCAACCTTCCGGCCTGTGGCTTCCAGCCGAGGCGCATAGAAAGCAAGAGCCTGCTTCCAGGGAACCTGGGTCACAGCCACCTTGCCCGTGTAGGCGCAGCGACCGTTCTGAATCCAGGTAGCCTGCTCCATGTCCCGCTCGGAGACAATGAGGTAGCGGGCCTGCTTGGCGTACTTCTTCGCGTGTGCCTTGCCTTTGCCTGCACCCCATCCGGGGTAGGCAGCAGCACGAACAAACACGTTGCCCGCGAGTCCGTGGTCCGCCTTGACGGCACGGAGGTGCGGGACGATGCGCTTGAACTCGGTTCCCATACTCTCAGCGGCTTCGCGCACCACACGGTCAATGTGCTGCCCTTCGATGGACCGGCGCATGGCGTGTGTGATCACCTTTTCCACGGTGCGAGCGTTGACGCGCTTCGATCCACCCTGCCCCTCAAGGGACTGCTCGTAGCGAGCACGGGTGAGATCTCGATGGTGCGCTGTGAGGTGTGTGCCGTCAGTACGGCGGTTCACACCCCATGCCTCAATGAGTTCTGGGATTCCGAGATCCACAGGGTTTTCAGGAAGACGGCCCTCATCCTGCATCTGGCTCGGGTCGAGCCAGTCCAGGTCAGCGAGGGGTTGCCCATCCAGGATGTCCTGAACATCCAACTCCGCAGCGGCAGTCATGCGAATGCCTGAGGGGAGGGCGGGGGCTTCATGGTATTCGGGGTTCACCACCGCATCGAGCACACCCATGTTGTACTCCATGTCGGGGTAGCCATCCATGCCGTAGTTGGACCCCAGCGAGGGGGTCAAAAGGTCGGAGGGTAGGAAGGCTTCAGCGAGGATGTCGAGATCAGCATTCTTGTCGTTGCTCATGCGAGCCTCCTGTTCGCGTAGCGAAGCATCACGCGGCGAGCAGTCTTGCCCATCGCCTCCTCGTTCTCCGCGTCCATTTCTTCTTCCTGGCCGGACGCCCATGCTTCGGGATCGTCCTTGATCTCCTCCGCGTCCTCGATGATCTCCTTGACCTCTTCACGGTCACGGGGGTCGAGAGTGTCTTCGGTGGGGTTCCAGTGCGGGGCCTTCATCTCGTCGTAGACCGTATCGGTCAGGGCAGAGAGGGCTTCCACACAGTTCATCAGTTGCCGCCGCATGTCGGGGATCTTCTGAATGTACCCCTTGCCGCCCAGTGACCCGTCCGGGGACACGTTGCGGCTCTTGATCTTGACGAAGCGGTTGTAGGCGCTGGTTGTGTGGCCGAGAGCCATGAGGGCAGACCGGAGAGTGGCAGCCAGGGGCTTGAGGTACTTCGCGTTGAACACGAAGTCCTGCTCGATGTCCCGCTCGTTGGGGCCAGGCGGGCCGAAAGCCCACTCGCCAGCGTCACCGCTGCGGTCCTTGATGAAGCGAACCTCGCCCGCAGTACGGACCATGCCCGCAGTCTTCGACTGCGAAGCGTATCGGGCAGCAACGCGGGTGGGATCAGGACGCATGGATGTCTCTCCTACGGGGTGGGGGGCGATAGGCGGTCTACCGAACCCCAGCAGGAGCCACCTCGTAGCCGTCACGCAGGAGGGCCGTCCGGTTCAGATCGAACCAACGACCGTCCCAAACGACGTAGCCCTTGTGCATCAACCACACAACACGGGCAACGAGAGCAGCGGGAAGCAAGGTAAAGGTGCCCAGACCCAGACCGTTCATCAGGAATCCGAGTGCGCTGCCCGGCAGGCTTGCCAGGAGATCACCGAGACCGATGTTCCCCACCAGGGCGTCGGTCAGGTCCGAGAGGTTCCACTCAAACTCGACCACGTTCATCCAGATGAAGATGAACGCAGCGACGACCAACACCTTCGACAGGCGGGGTGCGTGCTTCCTGAGCCAGTCCCCCAGTACGTCGGCCCCCGCCCGGACACGAGCCAGGGCCTTGTCGAGCCCTGGGACCTGCTGGGTCAGTTGGCCAAGGAAAGCGTTGAGGTTGGCTCCCTTGATGGTGAAGATCTGGAGAGGGAAGGTGTTGAACGCCTTTCCGAGAAAACGGGCCAGGGTCTTCTTCCCTTGCGCGGCCAGGTCCTTGAGCCGTCGCGGGAGGTCGGTCATGGACTCTACTCCCACCAGGCGCTTGAACTGCTCCCAGAGGCGAGGTGCCTTCTTGAACAACTGGCCGAGTTGCTTGAGCCGCTTGGCCAGTCCCCTGAGCGAGGCTCGTCTGATCCCGCCCTGTTGCGGCTGTTGGGGGAGCCAAAAAGCCTCGGCAAACGCAGACAATGTGGCAGCCGTGATCTCGCAAGTAGGGCTATGTCCGACTTCGGAGGAGGTTTTCGTTGAGGTGAGACCCGCAGCAACTCTCCGGGCGACCTCACGGACCTGGTGTCTGGCAGCCACGCGACCGGCATCAGCGTAGGGAGGTGCCCAGTCCACGACGCCCTCATTGAGCAACTTTGCTGCGTCCTGGACCTTCTTGCGGCGGATCACAGGCATCTGGTCCCGAGTGGGTGCCCAGGAAGGGACCGTCTTCGGGATCAACCTGGCACGCTCCGAGAGCACGTTGACGCCGTTCTCCACCGAACCAAAGTTGGCCTCCAGGATCTTCGCCACCAGGTCTGCCGAAGGGGCGAAGTGCTTGTGCTGTCGGCCTTCACGGAGGAACACCTCCAACTGGCGGCGCACCTTTGCGGGGGTCAGGTCGTTGATGGACCCGGTGCCTGTGTTCCCAGAGGAGACTCCGTAGGCCCCTTTGCTCACGATGTTCAACACCCGAACGAGGTCCTTCCCCGGCAGGTGGGAGAGCCACACCTTCACAGAGGCCCGTGATCCCCGAGCAAGGATGCTCCCCGCCCAGCGGTGATGGCCGTCGAGGATGTAGCCATCGGAGGACACAAGTGCCCCCAGGTCCTCTCCGAGGCCCTGGCGCTTGAGAAGCATCTCCAGGGCGAGGCCCACAACGTCTTTCAACACGAGGGTCGTCTGGGAGGGGTTCAACTTGACGGACTTGATGGGGGTCGGCTTCGTGGAGATCTTGTCGTCTTCCGAGTCACCATCCATCAGCCCGGACTGGACCATCTCCTTCGCCAACGAAGGATCGACACCACCCAACGTCCCCGCCGACTCGTACTGGTCGGAGAAAAGAGAGGCCACCCGTAGCGGTGATGGGGACGAAGCAAGCAAGGTCACGCCTTCAAAGGTTCGCCCTCGTCGTCGAACAGACGCGAGACCAGGAAGTTGCCGTCCGCGTCCTTGCTGTAAGACCACAGGTCCTTCGTGCTCTTGTGAACCAGAGCGCCGTTGGCGACCTTCAGAAACTCGCTGAGATCACCGAGGCTGGCGACCCGGAAGGTTGCCTTCTTGCCTCGGGCTGCATCAGTCATGTCGTGATGCTCCCCCTGGCCGAAGTTGCCCACGGTGTCCTTGTCCTCGTCGTCCATCTGGACCGGCTTGCCCTTGCGCTCACCGATGGTGCTCGCGTCGAAGCCAGCGCCCTTGTCGAGGCCCTTCAACTCCTTCTTCATCTCTCCCTGCTGCTTGATCTCGTCCTCGATCTTCTTGACCACAGCCATCTGCTTCTCAGTCGGAGCGAAGCCTTTGTCGGCCATCTGCTTCAAGAGCGACTTGAGGAACTTGCTGTCCGGGCGCTTCTCGGCCATGGCCTTGATCTTTTCAAACTGAGCCTTGATGTCAGAGGCCCGCTTGCGAAGCACGAGGAGGTTGTAGAGGGTGGTGATGTCCTCGTCGGACAGGTCGGCCATCTTGTGCGTCGAATAGTTGTCTTTGCCAATGGCTTTGGCAGCGTTTCCGGTCAGCATGATCACCCGGTTCGCACCGCGACCCCTCTTGGAGTCAGGTGGCATCTTCCCAGCGATGGCGTTCTCCATCTTCTTGCGAGACACAGCAGCAGTCTTGCCCGTGCTGGCCAATCGCAGGTGCTCGGCGTGGACGGGACGGAACTTGCCGTCTGCCCACTTCACGAAGACCTTGCCGTCGTGGTGGGTGATCTCACCCGTGGCAGACTTGACCGTGACGACCTCGCCAGTGATCCCATCAGCAGGCACGTCGTCGTAGGACATGACCGCGCCGAGGCCGCCAGCGAAGGCGACCTTCGTACCCGCCTCAACAGGGAGTACAAGCGCGTTCGCCTGTCGGTGAATGTCAGTCAGGGTCCGAACGGAGCCGAACGACTCGTCGAGGCTCTTGCCTGACAGGTGAGAGTCCATCGCGCCAGCCAGCACCGTGTTGGTGTGGCCTGTAGCAAGGCTGGTCCAGAAGTCGTCGTTGCTCATGTGATCTCCTACAGGCTGCGGACAATAGAGTAGCCAACGGTTTCCGTGAGAGCCGGGGTGGCCTCAATGCGAAACTCCGTGGCTGTCTTGTTCCGAATCGCCAATGTGCCGGTGGGTGACGGGTTCTCCACCAGCACCGTGTAGTTGACGTCCGGTCCTGGAACGTCGAAGGTGATGGTCTCGGAGGTCGAGGCGGTGAAGACGACCTCGCTTCGGATGTGTGGTTCGGCCAGCGTAGGGCTGCCGCCTGCCTGAGTCGCGGTAGTCCGCGTGCTGCTGTAGAGCGTGGCAACGGTCGTGCCGTTGAGGGTCAATGCCCCCAGGTTGGAGAGGTAGGCGTTGAACGCCTGGTCGCCGTCCTGGCTCATGGTCGCCATCACAGGGCAGTTCTTGATGGCCAGTGATCCTGCACCCGAGAGGTTGGACAGGACCCCGTTGATGCGACCCACGCTCAGGATCTCGTACTCGCAGGTGGTGTCGGCAGGGCGGTCGAGAGTGGTGTCGTAAGCGACCTCAAAGTCGTTGGCCCACTCGACCCCTGCCACGGAGAAGAGAGCGCAGTTGGAGGCCGTGGAGAGGCTGGCATTGTCGCCGCCGCGCCAGGTGCCCCCTCGGACCCGAATGTGGCCCGACGTGTCTGCCCGGACCTGGTATCCAGCAGCCCCAGCAGCGAGAAGTTCGCAGTCGTCAATGGTGATGACGCCATTCCCGACGAGTGATCCTGCTGAACCACCTCCCGCGAGCAGACCGCTTACGGGAGCCGTCATGTTCCCAGGAGGGGTGGTGCTCACGACAAGCGTGATGGCGTTGCCTGCGGACCCTGCCGTGATGGCTGTGAGAGTGACCACGTTGAGGGCGGCTTCTGCCTCGACCAGGGTGGCGAACGAGTTGGCTGTGTCGTTGATGGCCGCGACAATCTCGGCAGCGATGCCATCCGAGGTCATGCTGCTGACCGAAAAGTCGTCGCTCCCAGAGGTCCTGACCCCAGCGGTTCCCGTGAGGGCTGTGCCGTTGATGGTGATGGTGTCCCCGGTAGCCAGAGGAGCCGCGTTCACCGTGACCGTCCCGGAAGCGAACGAGTCCGCACCGAGGACCCTCACGCAGGACTGTCCTCCAGAGGTGTTCTGGATCTTGAGCCCTCGGAGCAAGACATCCTGCGGGGTCGTGGTGACAGCGGCGCTGATCTCGACAGTGTCGCTCACGCCGTTGTTGGTGAGTGTGACCCCACCGAGACCTACGAGATACGCGCCGTCCTTCTGGATGGTCACGTTCTCCGTGTAGACGCCCGGCAGGATCATGATCAGTGAGGGAGCCGCTGCGCTGGACGAGTCGGGCACAGCGTCGAGGGCATCCTGGATGCTCGTGTAGGCCGCGCCATCGCCAGCCCGACCCACGACGTAGACCCCGGTGACGTTCCGTAGGCCAACGAGGTCAGGGAGGAGCACCCCAGAGGTGAGCACAGCATCGACGAACTTCATCGCCCCGTCAGTCGAATCCCGCGACAGAGTGAGGGTGTCACCGCTGCCAGGTTCGATCTGGAGTTCGTCTACAAGGAAGGGAGGCTGGGCCATGTGCTGATTTCTCCCGGTGAGTGTCTACAGCCCTCAGGGGTATAGCGTCACTACCGACCCTCCCTACTGTGTCTATGGAAGGGTCGTAGTGAAGGAGTCATGGCTATGCAGTACCCCACCCCATTGATCTGGATCGGAACATGGCCGTCACCGGCAGGGTTGCTACTCGACGGATTCCACGTCTGGAACCGTGCGGGTGAATGGATCGGGGTGTACCCCACCCATTCAAAGGCTCGGGCGCACGCCTGATCAGAAGCGGCCCCCGCCTTCCTCGGCAGGCTTCTCAAACTTGAGCCCCAGCACCTTCGCGATCTTCTCGGCTGCGTCGGAGTTCTCGGCAATCGCTCGGCCCGTGTCACCGTAGATGCCCCGAAGGACCTCGTTGAACGTGGGATCATTGACCGTGAAGAGATCACGCTCGATGCGCTCCCGCACCGCAACAGGGTCGAGATTGAGCAGTTCAAGGATGGTGTCCACGTCCAGGCTGCCCTTCTGATACAGGTTGTACAGGGCGTCGAAGGTGTCTCGGTTGTCCCGCAGAGCCAGTCGGGTGAACGACAGCGTAGGCACGATGACCCGTTCCTCGCCGTCCTCGTCTTCCTCGATGAAACCCATCCGGCGGCACATCGGCTCAAACAAGTGGTTCTCCACGAAGTCCTGCAACTGCTCGCGCAGCAGCATGTACCGGGTGTTGATGACCTCCAGGTTGATCCTGTCTCCGCTGTAGGAGGACTCGCCCGAGAGCAGACCTTCGGTGACCCCGAGGCCAGCGTACAACTGACGGTCGGTGAGGTCGTACTCGCCATTCAGGTCCAGGAGCCGCTGGTCGGCCCCCATCTCGTCCCAGTTGACCTGGAAGTTGGCGATGATGCTGTAGTCGGGGTCCTGCAACGCCATGTCCACCTGCTCGCGCAAGGCTTCCACGTCCGCGATGTCCAGGTCTTCCCCGTAGACGATGCGGATCGGTGTCATGTGCCGGGAGGCGATGCTGGTCTGCGCCTGGCGCAACTTGTCCCGGTACACCAGGATCCTCATGCACCGACCCAGGATGGAGCGGCCCTCCGGGTCGTAGTCGGACTTCCGGTTCACCAGGCAGTAGATGTATGACCCGGCCATGGGGTCAGTGTTGAGCGGGATGTTGGACCCCTCGACGACGGCCTTGACGACAGCAGGAGGCATGGACTCCACGATACGCTTCGCGTCCTTGTCCCCGGCCTGGTACTTCTCGATGATGGCCTTGGTCTTGCTGTCTGGGATCAACTCAAAGATGCGCTCGTCCGTGAAGTTGAACGACTGCATCTTGATCTGCTCGGGCGGGAGCACACGCACGCTGGTCCAGCCCTTGTAGTTCTTCTTCAGCCACGCCACGGCGCGGTCGTCGGCGTCACCACGGAGTTGCCATTCCTCGACGGCCTCGCCGTCCTCCTTGAGGATGCGGACCTCTTCTTCCCGGATGTCGCGAGGCATCTCCTCGTTGGCGTCCTCGCACCAGATATTCACCACCCCAATCAGGTTGCGTTCGTGGGTGATGCACAGCAGTCGGTCGAGGAGGTTGATGCGCTGCGCCCAACGCTCGCAGAATCGGGTCGCCTTGACCGCAAGGTCGCGGCTTTTCGCCTTCGCCATGCCGATGCGGACCTTGCTGATCGGCAACTCGGTGTGGAGATCGATGGCCTGGCCGACGAAGGGCTCGGTACGGTAGAAGAATCGGTAGTAGTTCCACTGTTCGTGGAGGCTCTGAGGCAACTCCAGGAAGTCAGTGGACAACTCCGGTGAGTAGAAGTTTCCGCCGATGCCTTCCGAGGAGCCACCGTTGCCGAGGGATCCAAAGTTGGCTGTCTTCGCCCGCATCATGCTGGACGTGATCTTACGGGGCTTGCCTGTCTTGGCCTTCTTCTTCCCGTCACCGTTACGGACCTTGCTGACAGGCTTGCCTTCGTTCTTATCCGACATCGGCCTGCTCCCTCAGTGCTCGGGCTTCCCGACGCTGCTTGGCTCGCTCGTCTTGCCGGGCCTTCCAGTCCTCGTAGGACTCTGACTCGCGGCGTGGGGGCGAGAGATAGCGGACCCGTGTGACTTGGTCCAACGCCTCCTGGAGGTCCCCCAACGTGTTCCTCTTACGGTGCCGGTCCATTGGAGCGGACGACGCCACACGGAGAGCAGACTCGATCTCACGGGCCGCCCGGTCGAGGGCCAGTTGAATCTCTCGGTCTGTCTCGGTGGGAGACAATGTGGCACGCAAACGGGACAAAGGAACCTCAGTACTTCATGTCGATGCACAGCCGGTTGCTGTTGGCAGCCGAGGGCACTGCCGACACAATACCGACGACGATGGGTGTTGTGACTCCAGCAGCAGCCAGGTTTACGTCCGTGTCGTTGCACAGGAGGCCGTTCTCGCTGATTTTGAGGTCTTCGTTCAGGGTGTAGGTGATCGCACCGCCAGCCCTGTTCCCCAGCGCGTCGAGTGCCACAGTCTCAAACATGCGGAAGTAGGCGCGGGTGCCTCCGTTGATCATGGTGACGACGTTGTTCCCGCCTACAGGGTTGCGGTACTGAGCCGCCAAAAAGTTCTGGGGTGATCCCGGCCCTGTTCCCATGGGCGGGCTGAGGTCGTAATCCTCAGCCTGGAACAAGATGAACCCACATGAGTCGTTGCCGTCGCTGATCTCCACAGTGAAGTCATCATTGGCCGCGACATATTGCACCCAGATGCCTCCTCTCCAACCGTTGGCACGGAGGGTAGGCCCGGCGATCACTGGAAAACGGTCGCCGGGGAACATCAACTGAACGTCGCCAGCGTCGTCTTCGTTTGAGTTCTGGATGAAGGTGGCCATGTTGTCTCCTAACCGCCCGGAAGGATAGGCACGCTACCGCCGCCCGCCACCACGACCGCCACCACCCCCACGGCCCTTCTTCGGAATCTGCCGGGAAGGGTGGGAACCGGTGCGCCCTTTAAGCGATGTGGGGACCCGCCCGAACCGTGATCCCGCACCCCCTACAGAAGGACGCGCCCCACCTGCCCGGTGTCCTGACAGGATCACCCGCTTCGCTGAGTTGTTCGTGGCAGTCCAGACCATGCGGATCAAGGCGTCCGAAAGGTCATCGTGCTTGCCTTCAATCTGCGGCGCTTCGACCTTGATGATGTACTTGCTGATGAACTCACCCTGGAGTTCAAGCAACTCAGCGATGTGGGCTGAGTGGTCGTCCCCGTCCGGGATGGGCCAGTCGAACAGGGTGACCTTCTTGTCGAGCATGAGGTTCTTGAAGTTCTGGAACATCTGGCTCGACAGGTTCCGGGTGTGATGGACTGACTTCAACGTGGACAACCCCCGCTTCTTCAACGCCTGCTCCATTGGGATGCCGGACCACTGGTCGAACATGCCTTCCGAGATGTAGAAGCGTCGGCTGAGGTCGTAGACCCAATCGGCTACGTCATCGAACTCCAGGCGGTCCAGGTGCTCAAAGTCCCCCTCGCCTGCCTTGATCCTGTCAATGTAGTCCAGGACCACGTTGCCGTTGGCGTCGTTGTGGCCGATAGCCACGGAGGTGTAGTCACCCACCAGCGCGACATCGAGGCCCATGAAGTGAGGCATCCGGGAGGGTGCGCGAGTCTTCGGGCGCAGTTTGGGGTCCACGCAGGCCATGAGGTCGGCTTTGTCTGTGATCCAGCCTCGTGTCCGGTCGGAAAACTCGGCCCCGAACTCCGTGAAGAAGACGTTGGGGTCCTTGAGGTAGGAGGCCACGAACGTCTCGGCGGGAACAGTCGGGTTGACCTCCCAGGTCGGAGCCTGGATGCACAACAGATTGTCGGCTGCTTTGTTGCTCCCAAAGCCCAGTCGGTACTGCTTGAAAAACAACCCCTGCTTGCCCAGGGGCGATGAGATCAGGATGATCCGACCCTCGTTCTCCCCGATGGGGCGCGTTGGGTTTTTTGGGTCTTTGGGGCTGAAGGTACGGGTACTCGGCTCGACTGCCTGGTACACCTCGTCGGCAGACGCCTGGCCCTTGTCGCCGAAGTGGGCAACCTCGTCCAGAGCCACCAGGATGTTGGCACCACCGCGAAGCCCTTTTGCCACACAGGACCGGAAGGTCACGTTGATGCTGAACCGGGCCTTCTGGTTGTCGGCGTAGGAGCCGTACCGCTCGATGTCGAACGGGGTCTGGAACGTCGCGAAGGACTGGGTGGCGTTGGCGGCGTAGGGTTTGAAGAAGTCGCACTTCGTAAAGTGCCCGCTGGCCTCACGGTACAGCAGCCCGGCCTGATCTCGGTCTGTAGCGACCGAGATCAACTGGATCACGTTGGACTGAGAGGACCCGTAGTGCTTCTGGGGGTTGCCCAGCAGCAGCAGTTTGTAGTTCTCGTAGGCCACGATGCAGGAGGTGATCAGGGTCTTGCCCGAACGACGCCCCACAGACAGGACCATTTCCCGACGCTGCTTGCCGGGGATGACCTCCCGGATGTTGCACCGGCCCTCGTCGTAGAGGAAGCGGAGGTAGCCCGCCTCTGTCGTGTACTGGACGTTCTCGCGGCGGAAGTCGGTGACGATGATGCGCCACTTATAGAAACCCTCGTCGTCCAGGTGCTCGCCCCAGGCGTCGTTCCACTGGGGGTGCGTCTGGTCAACCGGGATGTCCAGCGGGATGTCCAGCGGGTTGTCGTCCAGCGCCATGCCGTAGTGGGCCTTGAGGATGATCCGTTGAACAGGGTACAGGCGTAGGTGGAGTCCCCATGCGGACTCAATGAAGGTGATGACGTCCACCACATCGGATGCGCTGGTGGACGACCGCCGACCGACTGCGGCGGCGATGTCGGCAAGCCCCATCGGGTCACTGCACCTTTGCGGCGTACCGCTGCGCGACCCGTCGAGCAGACTTCTTGAAGCGGTCTGGGTTCATCTGCTTGTAGATGCCCATGATGTAGCCGTAGTTGTCGGCCTTACCCTGCTCCTTCGCTCGGGTCTTGGCCTTCTGCCACAGGCGTTCGTCTTCGGGGGTCTTGACCACGTTCGTAGGCATCAGCGCACCTTTTCCTTCATGCGGGCCTTCGCCTCCTCACGCCACGATTCCTCGTCGAGTTCTTTCACCAGTTTGGCGAAGATGGTCTCGATGTGCTCCGGGCGAGTACCGGCGTCGGCCATCGCTCCCTTGAAGGTCTCCAGGATCATGCTGAACAAGGCGGCGAACGCTGGGGAGTCGAGGTCGATGATCCCACCGTCCAACTGCTGCTTCCGCTTGAGCCAGGTATCGGCCATGCCTTTGAGGACCCGTGCCCTCTTGGAGGAGTGGTTGGTGGTGTCTTGCCCGTGCCGTGCGGCCTCAGACCGCTCAAACTCGATGGCAGCGGCTTCGTCCGCCATCGCAGCGATGATGCCGTTGAGCACCGAATCGCTTTCGGCGTCCTGCCTGGCGGCACTGCGTAGAGAGTCCTGAGCGATGTGGTCCTGACGAGCCTGTTCGACTTCTGCGATCTGGGGGGTCACAGCGTTCAACTGAGCCTTCGCCTTGCGGCCCGGCTTGCCCCTCATGCAGATGGGGGTCCCGTCGCGGGCAAGCATGATCTGATCCCGGACCACGTCCACGTCGTCCGGGCGCTTGTACGTCTGCTTCCCGCTGGGCTCAATGACCTGTACACGCCTCACCCCGCCTGGAAGGTTGGCGAGGATGTACTCCCGGTCCTCCTTCGACTGACGCTTCGGTGCGGACATGTTCTCTCCTACGAGGTGAAGGTCCAGGGTCCAATCGTCGGCTCGGCACCGTCGAGTGATCCATCAGCCGGATCCAACGTGAAGTTGTTGGGGGTCACGCCGCCAGCCCGGAACTCAACTACATTACCCATCAGACCCACAGGGCCGGTGATGGTGATCTCACTCACCCCGTCATCCAACGCTGAGTACTCAGGCAGCGCGTCGATGGCAGCCGTGAGGTTCGCTGTAGTGTTGGGGACACTGGCGGGATCGACGACGAAATCCTGGTCCGTAGTCAGCGTGTACTGACCCAGAATCAGGCTGGTGGGACCATCGAAGACAGCCGACCCTACAGTGACCGTGCCAGTAGCGTTCTGAGGACCCAGGCCCGAAGGCTCCAGGAGGTTCCCCCGGTAGGTGGTCAGGCCGCGAGTATCGTTGTTGAGCGAGACAGCGTCAGGTCCATTCTTGACAGCCACTTCGGGCATGTACTGGACGGTGGCTGTTGCACGAGTCACCTCGGGGTTCCCTGCGGGTCCGAGGCTGGGATCACTCCCTTGACGCAAGGTGCCCAACAGCATCGTGAACGGGCGCTGTGCTGAGATGACTTTGGCCATGGGCTACTCCTTGTCCTTGAGCATGAACATAGTCGCCACGCGAGCAGCAGAAGCGTAGGCGCGTTGCCCCTTGTGCTTCTGCTTCCGACTGTGACCCTTGCCGACAGCGCGAGCACGCTCCTTGCGTTTGTGGCCGCGAGTCGGCTTACGGCTCAAGGCGTCCTCGGCGTGAGGGTTGCGACCTCCGCCAGGAGTGAACTTGACCTTGACCTTGCTCTTGTCCTTCTTCTCGCGGATCTCGGTAGTGCGGTCCTTGCGTTTGGTTTTCTTCGCTGATCTCATGGTAGCCGCCTCATTGTCGGAGTCTGGTACGAGCCAGCGCGGACGCCGACGTGCTTGAATCTTGGGGATGGCGATGTCCGCCATGCGGAGGGCTTCGCGCTCGGAGTCGTAGAGCCCTTTGCTCTCAAAGTTCTTCTTCGTGGGGCGGTGCGTGACGTAGATCCGCCACTTCTGGACCTTCTCCGGTCGCGGCCACCAGCCTTGACGGACCCACTTCGCGTGGTCGCGTTCGGCGTTCTCGTAGGCATCTATCAACTCGGGGATTCCGTCAGCCAGCATCTCTGGGTCAGCAACCTCGTAGAGGTCGGGGACGTCACGGTCCCTCACGGTTTCCCAAACGTCCTCTGGGGACACATAGACCCGGAGATCATCGGTGATGTACTTCTTGCCCTTTCCGTCGAACAGGGGCTTCCACTGGGCGGTCTTCAGGGAAGCCACGCGCTTGGCAGATGCCATGACCTGTCTCCCATCAGCGGTGATCTCCCGCTGGATGGCACAGGCCGGGCGTCGGATCAGGAACCCCTGGGGGGACTTCTCGTACCACTTGCCGTAAAACTCAGCCTTCGGAACCACACGCACGGTCTCGTCGGGGTCCGGGATGTTGGGGTCAGCGACGTAGACATTCAGGTCGTCGTCCACATCGAACACCAGTGAGGCATGGGACCACTCCCGGTTCTCCGGGTTCCACGCGATGACGACAGGAGTGCCTGCGTCAGTCCACTGCTTCAACTGCCGCACAGTAGAAGGCAACGTCAGGGTCGCCCGCATCCCGAAGTGGTTTGCTGCTGCAAGCAAAGGCTCCCAGGCAGCACCTCGGAGGGGCATCGCACCTACGACCTTGTTCACCCGTTGGACGCCACACTCCTCGTCAGGGACACCCTGAGCACGAAGCGCCATGGCCAGTGAAGTAGTCATGCAGTTGTACTGGTTCTGCTGTCGAACCGGGATCACATCTGCTTTGGCGGTCTTGCGAGACATGGACTCTCCTGCTCACAGGGAGTCCATAGAGAGGCTACCGGGTCACTCGTAGCGGTCTTGGTCTTGACACTTCCAGAGTTCCAGTTGGCAATCCTCAGCCGTCATGGCGCTCTGCCAGGAGTTTTTCAGGTACTTTTCTGCAAGACCTACGGCTTTGGCGTCCCCCGAAATGGTCACAGTATCCCGGCCACGGTAGTGTTGGAAGGTCACCTTCTTCGTGGTGACCTTGGCCGACTTCTCCCGTCCGGCGACAAGTCCTTCGGAGGCGAGGATGCTGTAAAGGCGTGAGGGCATGGCGCAACTCCTACACGGGGGTTGTCCATAGGCTCCCTACCGACGAACGAAGCCCCCAGCCGAGGGCTTCGGACTGGGGGCTTCTACCTGCTGTGTGCCGCTGAGGGCTACAGACTGGAACGCAGGTTGAACGTCACGACGATGTAGAGCAGCGGGAAGACGGGCTGGTAGTACGCCTCCACTTCGGCTGCGGTCGGATCATCAGGCGACACGTTGGCGGTGACGCCCGTGAAGGTGTTGATGATCTGGGCCGCAACCAACTGCTTGAGGGTCTTGGACAACTGACCTTCAATGGTCGTGGTGACGTTCGACAGGAACTTGATCCCGATGAACTTGTCCAGGGTGGCACGAGCCTGGCGCTGGACCTCGTCCGCGATGGTGATCACGGTCGGGGTCTTGGTCAGCACGTTGGTCATGTCAGTGGACAGACCCTGGCGACACTCGATGATGGACTGGCGCTGGTTGAACACCGTGACCCCACGAGTAGCGACCTGGTTCTCCTGGACTGCATCCAACTTCCGAGCGATCTCATCGAACCCGAAGATACGGCCCCGCGTCCACGGGGTCGCCACGTCGATGGTCGGCGAGGCACGGTTCCCGGACCACGCGGCGGCGATGTAGGTGCCGTCGAGCAGGTAGGAGTCCGTGGTCCCGTCAGCCCGCGACAGGCTCAGGGTGCAGATGTCCGGGTACACGAGGCGCATCCGGGTCCGGGCGATGGCTTCCGCCGTCTCACCGGCTTCACGCGGCTGCGTACCTGCGGACAGGCCACAGATCGCGGTGCGCTCGGCGCGGTAGCGGATGCTCGACTGGATGTCGCAGGACCGTGCAAGGTACTGGAACAACTCCAGGGAATCACCCTTCAACGGAATGATCATGTCCGGGTAGGAGCCTCCTGGAAGGGAGCCTTCCACCTCGTCAATGGCAGCGAGGTAGGCATCCGTGGACGCCGTGTCCTTCGCACCGTCAGCGTCGGTGTCAGTGTCCTTCTTCACCTGCTTGATGGCGATGAGCACAGCCCCGTTGAGGATGGCCAGGTAACCGCCGAGCGAGACCGGGTTATTCGGGCTCGCCGCGCCGTAGGTCGCCTCGACAGCAGACTGCTTCGTGAACAGCGCCGTGGAGTAGTCCTGCTTCTGGTAGTCGTAGGAGACATAGTAGATGTCGCCCACGGAAGGCTGGTTGCCGCCCTTCTCGTAGGTCTGCACCACAGCGGTGTCGCCGACGACGACCCCAGAAGTGTTGGAGACATAGAGTTCAATGCCAGGGATGGTATTGACCGGGAGGTTGGCATCCGTCGTGACGCTGGCCCGAACCGTGAAGGTCATGGTCGCGGTAGCCGGGTAGGCCGCACCGCCCGCACGAGGCAGGATGGTGAAGGTCAATCCGGTCACCAGGTCACGGTAGGTCTCACCGACGTTTCCGTCCTGACCCGTTCCCGAGTTGAGGATGGAGGTGTTGGCAGTACCGGAGCCGGACACAGGGTCAGACGAGGTAACGAAGTAGCCGTCGATGGCTGCTTCACCCACGTTGCCGTCACCGTCCGTGGCCCCCAGACCGCTGCCGGGGCGCAGAGCGTTGTCGGCTGCTGCATCCTCGATGGCGATGGAGGAGGTCGTACCGGCACCTGCCGTACCCGCGTCCTGAAGGAACAGGAAGGCGGCGTTGGTGTCGTCCCGAACGGTCTTGGCGAAGCCGCGTCCAGCACCGTCGTTCCAGAGGGTGCTGGAGTTGAGGACACTGACCAGGGACTCCACAGAGACAGCCGTGCGGTACACGATGTCGCCGTCATCGAAACCGAGGGCGGTGTTGGCGCTGGCGCTGCCAATGACGATGCTGGCCGAGGACGCCGAGGAGGAACCACGGAAGCGAATGCCCGCGCCCTCCTGAGAAATCCCCGTGACCCCAGCGGTGACCATGGCTGCGTTGATCTGACCCAGGATACTCCCTGCGTCGGTCAGCGGCCCCAGCGGAACATCAGCCGAACCACCGGCAGCAATCGGAGTCACGCCGTCATCCTGGACGAACTCGACAGTGACCGGAGTGCCTTCGTAGGTCATCTGGAAGACGTTGTTCTGGTCGGTGGTGCCGCCAGCCGCGAAGAAGGTCACCAGGACCTCGCCGTCAGCGCCGTCCTGACCGTCCGCGAAGCCGACCTCACCGTAGGCGGTGGGGGGCATGATGGTGGCCCGGATGGCAGCCTGACCCTGCTCGTTGGCGGTCAGGGCGGCCTGGGCGAGCCCTGTGCCTCCCATCACCTTCAACTGGCACTGGTCGAGCACGAACTGGGTGTCCATGTTGACCGTTCCGGCACCAGGCTGGATGCGGTTCTGGAGGAACAGCCGGTCGTTGAGGTTCAGGGTGGACGTGGCCCCCGTGAACTGGAAGACCGAAGCCATGGGCTGGTCGTACAACTTCGACTGGTTCAATCCAGCGGAGGCTGCCGTGTCCAGTCCGGCGAGGAAGCAGAAGTCCTCGGCAGGAGTAGTGAAGGCGACAAACTCCAGCACACAGGAGAGGTCAGACGGGTTGTCCGACTGCGAGATCAACTTGAAGTTGAGCCGTCCATCGGAGTCGGCGGTGACCGTCACCAGAGGCTGGCAATCCGCCGTGCCGGTCCAGTTGAGGCCGATAGCGGTGTTCATCGCTCCCTCGACATCACTGGCCAGGTCAGAGGCCGAGGGGTGAGTCGTCAGAGTCAACTGCGCGGAGTTTCCTGCCGTACAAGGAGCCTGAGCAGCGGCACCTGTGATCTGGAACGCGATGCGGTCGAAGTAGGCCCCACCGATGGTCGTCGTGGACAGGAAGCGCGTGGATGCCTTCAGCACCGGCTTCGTGGCCTCGTTGTAGAGGACGTACTCAGCACCCGTGGGGTCGGTGCCACTGATGCCTGCGGCCACAGTGAGCGTCTGGGTGGCTCCGTCGTAGGACGTGACCGTCGCGGTATCGCCAACGGCAGCGTCTACACCCGTTGTGACCAGGCGGATGGTCCACCCAGCGTAGTAGTCGTCGATGGCCGACGCGGTGGCGTCCAGGACGATGGACGTAGGGGACGAACCGCCACCGACGATCAGCGCACCGACACCGTTGGCGTAGTCGCCGTGTGCCGCACGGTTGACCGAGTCGCGGTAGTTGGTGATGTCGGCGCTGGCGTCTGCTTCGGCCCGAGACTGGATCAACACGCCGTCAAGCATGAGGTCAATCTCGTTGTTGGCCGCAGTGATGCCATCCTCGTAGGTGTTGAGACCGGCTTCGTAGACAACCTCGTCACCGACAACCCATGCACGGCTGGCCGTGGACAGGTCGATGTCGCCGGGAGCACCCGAGTTGTCCATGTTGATGGACAACTGGTCACTGGCGTTCTGGACCATGTAGTAGGGGCCAGCACCGGGGAGCGCGTACTTCGCCAGGGTTGCGTCCTGGGAAGCGAAGGTGATGGTCACGTCCTCCTCGACAGGTCCGACAAAGGAAGTCGAGGTGAAGGGGACCTCAAAGCGGCAGTCCGGCGTGCGCTCGGAACCACTCGGGAACTCGACAGTGACCGTAGCGAGTGCGGCGCTCTTGGAGCCAAACTGCGGGGTCATGAGTGCCACGCCGTCCTCGTTGGTCACCGAGTAGGTGCCCACTCCGCTTGCGCCAGCGGAGTCACAGGCAACACTGTATGCCTGGTCCACGAGGGTGTTGTAGTAGAAGGTAGCGTAGACAGTTGCGCCGACCGGAACCGGCTCGCGCAGCGTCAGGGTGCTGGTCGAAGACTCGACCTTCGTGACCTCGACGCGGCCACGGTCAAGGGCGTCTTCCAGGGAGTATCCCCAGTAGGCCCACACGAGGTCAGGGCGGTCAGTCGGAAGGTCTACCCGTCCGTTGGCCACCTTGGCGTAGGTCTCGGCACCCAGCGGGGTGGAGCGACCGTTTCCGGTAGTGGGCTGGAGAGGCAACTTGAAGTCAAGGCGGTTCTCGACGGGCGGGTTCACGCTCGTGTTGACCACAGCAGAGCAGGCGGCGAGGTACTGGCGGGTGTCCACCAGAGTCTCGGAAACCTGAACGTCATCGAGGTAGGTCCCACCAGTGGTGTAGACGCCTGCCTCGACGGTGGCTGCGGTGCCCCAGAGGATCTTGTCATCCTTGAGCACGAAGTCTGCACCGTCGATGTAGTCGTTCCGGTCGGGGGTGATCCCACACTGGGTGATCTCGACAACGGAGCGGTGCTGGAGGTAGTCGAACGTGTCCTGCCAGGAGTTGAAGTAGTACTGGCAGGTGACCACAGCACCAATCTCTGGTGCGAAGGGAAGGACCACAGCACCGGAAGCCCCGTCCACAGCGGTCGGGATCACCTGGGTGCCGTCCACCTTGACGGTGACATCAGCAGGATCAGTCGTGGTGACACCGCCGTTGGAGCCGTCCACGATGGGGCGCTGGAAGGTGTAGAAGGTCTTGTTTCGGCCCGTGTCGGCACCGAGGTTCAGGCCGAGGGTGGTGTTCGCCAGTCCGTTGCCCACCACAATGTCGCGGTCAGCGGTCATGTAGAGGACCGTGTTGCCGAGGTTGTCCACCGTGGTCGAAGCCACGAGGCTCGTTCCGGTCGCGGCGGCGTTGATGAACGAGGCCACCTGTGCAGCCGTCCAGCCGCCGGGGGCGGAAGGGGTGATGGTGACGTCCACAGTGGACGCGCTGTCCACTGTGAAGGAGAGGGTGTCGTTGACACCTTCAATGACGACGTAGGACTCGCCGACAGCACCGAAGATCTCAGGGGCGTCCGGGGAAATCTGGTCGCTCAGGGTGTCGGTGATCAGGGTGTCAGTGCGGTTGAAGTAGTAGGTCACCTTCACTTCGTCGCCCAGATCGGGGCTGCTCGACAGGGTGAGGATGCCCTTCGCACCGTCAATGGCGAGGACCACAACCGGTTCACCGTTGATGGTGACGTTGACCGAAGCGGAGTCAGTCGCAGTGGTTCCCGTGCCGTTGCCGTTCACGATGGGGTAGTGCTTCGTCTGGACGCGATCCCAG
>Ga0163179_10000856_pt1 | contig 21793 bp, 13 predicted proteins | sample AtlANTMetagenome_FD_109643 | JGI IMG/M metagenome (GOLD analysis project Ga0163179, IMG submission 109643) | Marine eukaryotic phytoplankton communities from the Atlantic Ocean - Atlantic ANT 2 Metagenome | ecosystem: Environmental > Aquatic > Marine > Oceanic | place: North Atlantic Ocean...
AAAGGTAAATGGCATCAAACCCGTGCTGTTCAATCAGCCGGGCCATCAGTGCATTGGGGGCTCCGGGGATTTGCAGAATCCCATCACGAGTCGCTTGACGTAGCCGTTCGCCCGATGACAAGGCAATAACTCCTTCAATTGCTTGTGATTGCCCGACGGCCAAGGGGAAAGGCTACCGAGTTATTCCATGGCCTCTTCCAAGACCTCTTCAGCTACATAGATCGGAAGAGGTGGATCGCAGGTGACTGCCACGGCAATAGCATCTGAAGGTCGGGAATCGATCTCCGTCAGTTCCCCATCGTGGCGTATTCGTAATCTTGCAAAATAAGTGTGATCCTTCAGTTCTGTGATCACAACACTATCCAATTCGCCTCCGAGCTGGTCCACAATGTTGACCACTAAATCGTGAGTCAGCGGGCGACTGGATTGGTAGTCCTTTACTCGCCGATCAATGCTGGTGGCCTCGAAGATCCCAATCAGGATCGGGAACTGTCGGTCTCCCTCGACTTCGCGAAGGTAGATTACTTGTTGCTCATTGATCTCGCTAATGATGATCCGCGACAACTGCATCTGAACAGGCATGGCTAGATTCCTTGGTCCTGTCGGTCGCGTGACGTCCTAGATTGTCCGAATGATCAGGCGGCCGTCAGTCATCATCATGTTCCGACAGGAATACTTTGTTTTCTTTATTCTAACTCACGGAGAGGAAGTGGAAACGGGGTGACCAGCGATTGAGTAGCAAACCTGGGGCTAATGGGCTGAGCAGCCGGGGGGCTGGTCAAGCGACGGGGTAGGCGCAAGGCGGCCTTGCGGATTCGTACTGCCTTCACCGACTACCGTCTGGCATCTGTGCTGTCGGTTGCCTCAAGCCCAGAATTAGCGCCGAATCAGCCGATTCAAACCGAGTCACGAAGTTTCGCAAGAGCTTCTCGGACCGATTCGAGTTGCTGCTTCAAGTTTTCCAGCCCTTCTCGCTCTCGCTGGACGACCTCGGCCGGAGCTCGCTGTACAAAACTTTCGTTGCTCAGCTTTTTTTCTTTGCCAGTGATCATGTTTAACAGCTTTTCTTCTTGCTTGGCATTCCGCTCGATTTCGGCCTCCACATCGATAAAATCTTGCAGATCGACGAACACATCCATGTCACTCAAATCGACCTTTGCGTGGGTGGCCGGAGGTTCGATTGAATCGCCCCAATCTGTCGCCTTGGCTCGGGCCATTCTTTCAAAGTATTGATCCATGGGGCGGAGGAGTTCAACGGTATCGGCGTCACAACGCACTCGGAATTCCACCTTTTCCTTGGGAGCAATTCCCTGGCGACTGCGAATCTCTCGCAAGGCTCCGAGTACCGATTGGAATTTCGCGAATTGACCTTCCAGCTGTGCATCCTGATGACTCAGATCGGCTGTGGGCCAGGCGGTGACCACGACATGTTCATCGGCCAGGGTGGGCTCTTTCAGACCACGTACGGGAGCGACTTGATTCAGCAAGCCCCAGACCTCTTCGGTCAGGAAGGGAATCATTGGATGCAGCAGTTTTAACAGTGAATCGAGTACGTGGGCGATGACTCGTTGAGCAACGGATCGTTTTTCCGGATCTTCAAAACGAGGCTTCGCCATCTCAGCGTAAAAGCTGCAGAACTCATCCCACGCAAAGTCGTACAGGGTACGCGCCGCGTCGGCGTAAAGATAAGCGTTCAACGAGTTAGTCACTTGGTCGGTTACCGTCGCCAACCTGCTGAGGATCCAGCGATCCTCAAAAGCAAGTTCTTCATCGGTGACAGGTGATGAGTCGTAGCCGTCGAGATTGATTAAGGTGAGTCGAGCAACATTCCAGAGCTTGTTGCAGAAATTACGAGCCAACTCAAAACGTTCACTGACGACGGCGCCGCGGGGAATCGCCTTGTCTTCTTCGCTGCTGGCCCACTGAGTGGAAAACTCGCCGTCGCATTTGCTGCAATTGACCTTTGGCAGTTCTCGATTTTTGCGAGTTTGTTCAATTAGGGCCTGGCAATGCGGGCATTCGAATTGCACGGGCATACGAACGTCTTGAGTATCGGTGGTCAGATAGGCGATGCCGAATCGCAAGGCGTCAGCCCCGAATTTTTCGATGACATCCAGCGGATCAACTCCGTTGCCCTTGGATTTCGACATCGTTTCGCCGTATCCATCGAGAATCTTCGGATGAATGAAGACCTCGCGGAATGGCACCTCACCCATATTGTTGAGGCCGGTCAGAACCATTCTCGCCACCCAGAGCGTGATGATGTCGCGACTCGTGATGAGCGTACTTGTGGGATAGAAATAGTCCAGTTCAGCCGATGATTGTGGCCAGCCAAGGGTGGAATGAGGCCAGAGGGCTGAGCTAAACCAGGTATCAAGGACGTCATCTTCTTTAGTAAATCCAGCGTCCTCCAGTTCCTGTTCTAATTCCGGCTGATCTGCCGCGACGCAGATGAGAAGCGATTTTTGCTTATCTGCCGGTCCTGGTCCAACAATCGCCGTTAGCGTGTCAGCGTAGTCGGCGGTGACTTCTTGGGCTTCACGATCGAGATCCAACGAGACCAGGAACGGAAAGGATTGTTGCCAAACGTCTGAATCTTGATCGGCGTTCAAGGACCAGATCGGAATGCGGTGCCCCCACCAGAGTTGTCGGCTGACCGGCCAGTCTCGTTTTTCGCCAAGCCAATCGAGGTAGCCTTTGGCATATCGAGGCGGTAAGATTTTGACGCGATCATCCGTAACGGCATCCATCGCCGACTGTGCCAGTTCGTCCATCTTCACGAACCATTGATCTGCCAAGTAGGGCTCGATGGGGGTCTTACTTCGATCGGAATGAGCCAGATCGATTTCTCGATCCTCGACCTCATCCAGTAATCCAAGCTCATCCAGATCCGCAACGACTCGTTGCCGAGCCTTCTTGATCTTGTCGCCCTGGTAGGGGCCGGCATTCGCATTAAGTGTTCCGTCAGGATTGAGAATGTTGATCATCGGTAGGCCCGCCCGCTGTCCGACCTCATAGTCGTTGGGATCGTGGGCGGGGGTGATCTTGACACAACCACTTCCCAGTTCCGGCTTTGCCCATTCGTCCGTGATCAATGGTATTTCGCGATTGAGCAGCGGCAGCATGAGCTTACGTCCGGCCAATGCCATGTCCCGTAACTTGATCAAGTGAGGCAGCATCGCCTCTCGGCGAGCCCGGACGTTTTTCAGTTCATTCTCGATGGCTTCACGGTCCTTGGCGGAAGCTGCCGACAGCTTATCGGTGAGATCGCGTTCGACCTTGTCAATCGCCGCTTCTGGGTCAGGATGCACGGCAACCGCAGTATCACCGAGCATGGTTTCAGGTCGCGTGGTTGCAATGGTGACGCGTTCCGGTTCCCCGGGTTGACGATCAATGACGGGATAGCTGAAGTGCCAGAAGTGCCCAGCGACGGTTTCGTGAAAGAGTTCGTCATCACTTACCGCTGTTTGCAAAAAGGTATCCCAGTTGACGAGCTTCTTGCCTCGATAAATGAGTTGCTTGCTAAACAGGTCGAAGAATGTCTGTCGGACAGCTCGGGCACAGGTTTCATCGAGCGTGAATCGCGTGCGTTTCCAGTCACAGCTGCAACCCATTTGTTTCAGCTGATTGAGGATTCTTGTCTCGTAGGCATCCTTCCACGCCCAGATCCGTTCGACCAACTTTTCACGACCGAGATCGTGTCGAGTTTTTCCCTCTTCCTCGAAAAGTCGCCGTTCGACTACCGCTTGAGTCGCAATGCCTGCGTGGTCGGTGCCAGGCATCCAGAGCGTATTGAAGCCCTGCATTCGTTTGAAGCGAATGAGCACGTCTTGCAGGGTGTTATTGAGGGCATGGCCGAGATGCAGAGCGCCGGTCACATTCGGCGGCGGAATGACAATGGTGAAAGGCTCACGCGAATCGTCCGGCTCGCTGTGGAAGTAACCCTGCTGCTCCCACATTTTGTAAAGCCGTTGTTGAGCTTCCTTGTAGTCGAATCGCGTTGGCAGTGTATCCGCAGAGAATTCTACGCTCATTGTCCTTTTCCGTAAGGTTCGATGACCTCGATCGTGATCAAGATTGAAGGGGTAAATCCGCAGCTACGTTGACGAAGCGACGGTCTTATCGGCCGTGTTCGCATCCGTTTTCGTTGCATCTTTGTAAAGCTTGTATTCGAATGAGTCGACTAGGGCGATCCAGCTGGCTTCGATAATATTTTCACTGACACCGACGGTGCCCCACACGTCGTCTTCATCGCGACTTTCGATGAAGACGCGGATTCGGGCGGCGGTTCCCGCGTCGGTGTTGACGACGCGGACCTTGTAATCCACCAGGTGCATTGTCTTCAAGTTCGGGAATGTCCCATTGAGTGCTTTCCGGATTGCGGCGTCCAGGGCGTTGACCGGTCCGTCACCCTCGGCCACCTCATGGCGGACGTTGTCAGCGGCAACGAGTTTTACGGTGGCTTCTGTTACGGGGTCGTCGTTGGCATCGCCTGCCACCTCCACATGATATTTGATCCGTTCAAAGTGTGGATGGAAGGTGTCAGCCACTTTTCGGACCAGCAAATCAAAGGATGCCTCGGCAGCCTCGAATTGATATCCTTCGTTTTCGAGCTTGACAACACGAGCCAGGATCTTGTCCATTAACTCTCTGTCGTGGTCGAGTTTGTGTTTGGTGAGCTTCGAAATAATATTGGACCGTCCTGACAGTTCGCTGACCAAGACGCGCCGCTCGTTCCCAACGACCTCGGGTGCAATGTGTTCATAACTGCTCGATGCCCGGTTTACCGCATGTACGTGCATGCCACCCTTATGAGCAAATGCACTTGGACCGACGAACGCTTGGCCATTGCGGAAATGCATGTTGGCGGTTTCATAAACGTAACGCGATAGTTCGGTGAGTCGTTCCAAGGATTCGGGAGATAATACCTGATAACCTTGCTTCTTGACGGCCAAGTTGGCGATGACTGAGATTAGGTCGGCGTTGCCACAGCGTTCGCCAAATCCGTTGACCGTGCCTTGTACATGACAGGCCCCCGCATCAATGGCGGCGAGCGAGTTTGCAACCGCCAAATCGCAGTCGTTATGACAGTGGATTCCAATCGGTATCGAAACCAGATTGCTGACTTTGCGCGTTAACTCAGCAATCTCTTCCGGCATCGTACCCCCGTTGGTATCGCAGAGTACGATTGTTGAGGCACCGGCTTCGGTTGCAGCACGAATCGTCTTTTCGGCATAGCTCGGGTCGAGCTTCCAGCCATCAAAGAAATGTTCTGCGTCATAGATCACTTCCCGTCCCGAAGACTGAAGATAATCCGCGCTGTCGGAAATCATCGCGAGGTTTTCCTCAAGCGTGACGTTTAGCACTTCGCGAGCGTGAAAGGCGGAGGTCTTGCCGACTAAGGTGATGACCGGTGAACCGGCATCCACCAATGCTCGCATGCCTGGATCTTCCGCTGCTGTCTTGCCGCGACGCCGAGTCATGCCGAAAGCACAGGCCTTCGAATTCTCCAATGGCCTTTCACGCAAGTTTGCAAAGAACTCGACGTCTTTTTCATTGGAAAGAGGATAACCTCCCTCCACAAAGTCCACTCCCATCGCGTCCAGTCGACGGGCAATCAAGAGCTTGTCGTGCAAAGAGAAGCTGATTCCTTCGCCTTGAGAGCCATCGCGGAGCGTCGTGTCGTAGATCTGGATGTGACGCATCGAGTTTATTCCTCCGAACCCCATTGGTTCGTAACGGTAGAAACAAAAAAAGCCCTGCGACCGAGGGGCCTCAGGGCTGATGTTTTAAACACCCAGTGAATGCCCTCAGGCCGGAGACGACCGACGAATAATGCCAATAATGTGTACCCCGCTCACAGCACCTGGGGCGACTTGGCATCGAACGCAGATCGAAGATATGACCGTATGGAACATGATTTGGATGACTAAGGGTAAATCTCGCTAGAATCGTAAGAATAGGCGGTTGGTCAGTTTGTGTCAATTGTGTCGGCCTGTTGACCCCGCCTCCTTCGACTCAATCGCCCCTTGAAACGGCTGTCGAGGTGGCTTGCCAATGATTTTCCAAACTGGTACCAACAGTTCGAGACTGGTCCGTGATTTGAGATTGCTTTCAGTAGGCTGAATCGCGGCACCCCGCAGGCTGCATCACGGCACGCCCGACATCACGGCACGCCCGACAAATCAGGGGCTCATGATGAATCAAGATCGCATTTATGCTAACCCGCAAGAGGTTGAACCGTTCGAATTCAACCGCCAGGTTGTCGATGTTTTCGATGACATGATTGAACGCTCTGTGCCGCATTATCGAGAAATGGTGGCCGAGATTGTCGAATTGGCGGTTGCAGCCTACCAGCCGGAAACCTGGATCTATGACCTTGGTTGCTCACTTGGAGCTGTGTTGCTTCCCATCGCGAGTCGGTTACAGGGTGAGTTGCGAGGGATCGTGGGTGTCGATCAATCGGAAGCGATGTTACAGGAACTGGCGGGGCGTTGCGAAGGCCTGCCTGTCGAACTGGTCTGCGATGACATGGCTCATGTTGAAATTTCGAAGGCCTCTGTCGTCATTTTGCATCTGACCCTGCAGTTCATTCCGGTCGACGCACGCGACAATTTAATCCGCAGGATTTACGACGGCATGGTCGACGGAGGGCTTCTGATTGTGAGTGAGAAGATACTGTCGGGGCATGACGATCTGGATGAGATTTACCGTGGTCGACATCATGCCTTTAAACGTGCTCAGGGATACTCTGATCTAGAGATTCATCAGAAACGCCAGGCTTTGGAAGACGTCCTGGTGGCAGAGACGAAGGGAGCTCATTTGCAACGTTTTCAAGCTTGCGGTTTCTCGACCTGTGATATCTGGCACCAACATTATAACTTTGCTTCGTTTCTTGCGCGCCGATGACGACATTGGATGCTTCAAAATGGTCGTTATCCAAGCTGCCTCAACTCGATGCAGCGATGGTGATGGCTCTCCGCCAACTCGACGAGGAAGTCTCGGCTGAGTTGTGTCGCGGATTAGGGCCTGAGCTGCTTGCGGCCTATCTGCAGTTACCTCCTTTGGAGATTTCGCAGGTTCAGTTGACGGAAGCCGTGACAGCCGAATGGCGAACACCGCCATCGATCGAAGTGGAAACCCAGCTTCGGGATGCCTTGATGAAACTTGCGCCTTGGCGAAAGGGGCCGTTTCAACTCGGGGAATTGTTCCTGGATGCCGAATGGCGCTCGGACTTGAAATGGCAGCGGCTTGAATCCCATTTGCCAGCCCTGGAAGGCAAACGAGTACTCGATGTTGGCTGCGGCAACGGATACTATCTTTATCGTATGGCCAATCTCGGAGCCGATTGGGTGGCCGGGATCGACCCGTTCCTGCGTTATTTCTTCCAATTTGCGGCGTTACAGAAATATCTTGCCGTCGAACGTCTCAGTTTTATGCCCGTGGCGTTTCAACGCATTCCGGTACTCGAAAACTACTTTGATGTCTTGTTTTGTCTTGGTGTGCTCTATCACCAAAGGTCTCCGCTCGACTTTCTCGGGCAATTGCGTCGATTCGTGCGAGCGAACGGCACTGTGGTGATCGAAACCCTGACAATTGAGGGCGAAGGCTCCGTTGCCTTGTTCCCTCGTGATCGCTACGCCAAGATGCGCAACTGTTACTTTTTGCCGACGGCCCGTTGTCTGTTGCACTGGCTCGAACGAGCTGGCTTCCGAGATATGAGAGTGGTTGACGAGACCCCCACAACGATCCAAGAGCAACGAGCGACCGACTGGATGACGTTTGAATCCTTTTCGGATTTTCTAGATCCGGATGACCCGACCCGGACGATTGAAGGTTATCCTGCTCCGCGCCGGACCTCGATTATCGCCTCTGCTTGATGCGGGGCTGATCTTAGACAACCCTTATTTGGCCTGGTATTCTTCTTCCTCTTCGGCGTACTCTTCATCGTCGTACTCGTCGTCATATTCTTCGGCATCGTCTTCATATTCTTCGCTGTCACCTTCGGCGACTGCGTCTTCATCGTATTCGTACTCTTCGTCTTCGTACTCGTCTCCGTCGTACTCTTCTTCTTCGTCCTCTTCATATTCGTCGTGCGGTTCGTCGTGCGGTTTGTCGTGCGGTTTGTCGTGCGGTTTGTCGTCTTCTGCTGTGTTGGCTTCTTCGAGGTCGTCACTCTGTTCTGCTGCCTCGTCCGAGGCTTGGTTCATTGCTTCATCATCTTCGCCGTCCCATGCGGACTCAGGCACAATCTTATTGGACCTTTTTTTCTTTGGAGTCGGCGCTGGCTCCTCTTCCGCGGCAGGCGCATCACCGCCTTGAAGCTGTTCCCAGTCTGCCATGCTCATGACAACTTCACGGGCTTGAGATCCATTGTAGGGTCCTACAATTCCATCTTCGGCCATGAAGTCGATAAGACGTGCTGCGCGTCCATAACCGATTCCCAGGCAGCGTTGGAGCAATGAGACACTGCCGCGACCCTCGCGGATAACGACATCCACCGCACTCTCATAGAGGTCATCTCGTTTCTTTAATTCGCCGCCACCGCCGGTAGCCCCTTCTTCCACTTTGAGTTGGACGAGTTCTTTGACGAAGTTTTGTTCGCCGGTGCTGACGAAATCAACCACGGAATTGATTTCGTCGTCGGAAAGGAACGTACCCTGGCCACGGAGGAGTGAGCTTGTTCCTGGCCACAGGAAGAGCATGTCTCCATTGCCGAGTAACTTGTCAGCCCCCATTTCGTCCAAGACGACGCGACTGTCGGTACGGCTTGCCACCTGGAATGCGATGCGTGCCGGTAGGTTGGATTTAATGAGGCCGGTAATGACATCCACCGTTGGTTTCTGGGTGGCGAGAATCAAATGAATGCCTACCGCACGACTTTTTTGTGCCAACCGAATGATATGCTGTTCCACTTCTTTGCCGGAGGTCATCATCAGATCGGCCATTTCGTCTGCCACAATGACGATGTAGGGCAAATGCATGGGCACGGAGTCGCGTTCTTCATCGGATAACTCGAGTCGTTCGAGTAACTCTTCCTCACCCAACTGGTTGTACCCACTGATGTGGCGTACGCCGGCCCGAGCGAGCAATTCATAGCGTTCTTCCATTTTGTCGACGGCCCAGGCCAGAATCGCCTCTGCCTTGCGCATGTCGGTGACAACCGGATGCATCAGATGCGGGAGCGTGCGATAGCCACTGAGTTCGACCATTTTGGGATCGATCATCAACATGCGGACTTCGTCGGGACGGCGCGTCATTAAGATGGAGGAGATGATTGCGTTCAAGCAAACACTCTTACCCGTACCTGTCCGTCCGGCAATCAACAGATGCGGCAAGGTCGAGAGATCGACCGTGAGTGGGTTTCCCGATACGTCCTTGCCAAGGAAGAGCGGGATTCGCATCTTCTTGATGCGACCGTTCGTTTCATCCATCACTTCCCGTAAGCGAACGACTTGGCGTTCTTCATTCGGGACCTCGATCCCTACCGTATTCTTGCCCGGAATCGGAGCGACGATTCGGACACTGGGAACTCGCAAGGCGATCGCCAAGTCATCAGCAAGACCCGTAATCCGAGCGAGTCGCAAACCGGCTTCCAGTTCGATTTCGTATTGGGCGATGACGGGGCCGGTTTCGATCTCGACCACTTTGACTTGGAAGCCGAAGTTCTTGAAGGTCTTCTCCAGAATCCTCGCTTTGCGGCGGACCTCTTTTTCCTGATTGTCGAACGAGACATCTTCACCTTCGATTAACAGGTCGACCTCGGGCAGATGGTAATCGCGATTGTCGTCCTGGAGACTTGCCTCGTTCAGCTGCTCAATGACCTCTTTGCGTTCGTCCTTCTCCTCGGTTTTGTTGATGCGTAGCGACGGGGCCGCCTTGCTCATGAGTTTGCGAATGCCAGCTTTTGCAGCGGCGACGGGTTTGGTTGTTGCATCGTCCTCTTCAGATTCCTCGTCTTCCTCTTCTGCTGACTCGTCGTCCTCATATTCGTCGTATTCTTCGTCTTCAGATTCCTCTTCGGCCTCGTCCCACTCATCGACTTCTTCATCGACCGGAGTTTCGAGCCGTTTCCCGCCGATTCTGACGGCCAGGGTTTTGACGTCCTGATCCACGTCGTTCTCGGTCAGTGTGACACCATGACGCCGACGTCTGGATCGATTGATCGCGGCGTTGCCTACCGACGCGCTGGCTTCGAACAGCACGTAGTCCGTGCATAAGATCACCCCGAAGAGTGTAATGCAGCAAGCGATGATAAGTCCGCCGACCGTAGCAAAGTGAGAGGCGATCGCGACATGAATCAGCGTGCCCACGTAACCGCCCGGGCCAATGATTGGGCCCGACCAGCTTGAAGAAAGTAAGATCGAGGTCAGCGTCGTGATGCCGATCAAGGTAAAGAACCAGCCGCAAATGCGGATGATGGGGGTGTTGATTTCTCGCCCCGTGAGGAAATAGGCAGCCAGGCCAATCATCGAAGCCACGACGTAGTATGCGCCCCAGCCGAAACACCGGAGGAGAATGTCTGCCGCCATCGCTCCCGTATTGCCACAGAGATTGTTGATCGTCTCAGGAGTTGGATAAACGATCGTGTCAGGTTGATAGACGAGACTGATCGGATAGATGGGGGTGCGGATAGGATCGGTCGAGTCGTAGCTGATCAACGACAAGCCTGCAAAGATTCCGCAGGCCAGCAAAGCGAGCGCAGAAATGTCAAAATTCCGATCTCGTTCTTCGAACATGGACACGCCTCTATCGTGTATCGATCAGCCTCTGTCGCTCGTCGTGGCGATGTGCACGCGCGTCCATGCAGCAAGCGGCTCCTGCCTTCCTACCTCATTCCATTTCGGCATGCAGCGGCTCGACGCATGAGAGGTGGCGTCGGTTGTCCCGTGACTTTACCCAGGCGGTACTGCTGATAACGCGGTTTCTAATCCTGTGATCGACAACTCTTAACGACCGACCTCACTTCAAGATCGAATGAATCGGTCGTAACGATCCGTGATCCCTTAAGAAGAGGATCTCGCGGCAAAGTTGCGCTTGGGATGGTACTGACCTTCATTGCTCCGGCGTTGCAGGATGGCAAGAAGTTGCCCCTGGGAGTCGATTGCCGCAACCTCATCTGCGTCACAATTGTTGCAACTTAACAACCTGCCGTCGGCCAGTTGCTCGATTTGATGAGATGACAGTTCTACTTGCGGCAGATGCGGAACACCGGTCAGAGGCGGCAACAGAAACGGTTCGATGCCGTCCTTGGTAAGTTGTTCCAATTGCGTTGACTTCGCGAGCTGGAACGGACCAATTGTCGTACGCGTTAAAGCTGACATTACGGAGCAGCTGCCGATTGTCTCGGCTAAGTCTCGGCCAAGAGATCGAATGTAAGTCCCGCTCCCGCACACAATCGAGAGCCTCAATTCAGGGTATTGGTAATCGAGGAGAGCGATCTCGTGAATGGTGACCGGGCGGGCAGTAAGTTCCACAACGTCGCCAGCACGGGCACGCTCGTAGGCGCGTTTTCCTTGTACCTTGATTGCGGAATAGGCAGGCGGTCGTTGCAGAATTTGCCCGGTGAATTGCGGCAATGCTGCCAGAATCTCCGCTTCGCTCGGTGGCACTGCGTCCGGGACAGCCTCAACCTGCCCCTCGATGTCCTCCGTGTCGCTCCTGCGACCCAAGAGAAAGGTGCCTTCATATTGTTTGGTCAGGTCGTGCAGATAGGGGGTTAAGCGAGTGGCTTGTCCCAGCGATACGACTAACACGCCATTCGCCAGCGGATCAAGCGTGCCGGCATGACCCACCTTAACGGGCCGAACGAGCCGCTGCACATGATTCACCACGTCACGTGAAGTAACCCCTGATGGTTTGTTGACGTTGAGCAGTCCGAACAAGGATGCAGTTCCGCGGGAAGTTTGACGAGCTGGACGGAAAACGATTTATCGCTGCTTGAGATCGTAGCTCAGGATAAGCGTTCCGAAAATACCCAACGAATCTGCTGATCAATGAAACAACCCACGTCGACAAGGGGCCGACGTGGGTGGGGCAAGGGCTTGTAGAGAAACGCGAAGGAAGTGGCGTTTCTCTACCGGGATCCTGTCACAATTCGAGGTTTCCGCAAGCGTTTGGTTGGCCATGCGTCGACATTCGAATTGGTATTCCAAATCAGCTCACTCTATCTGGGGTGTTGAGGGGCACCTTTTAGCTTAGAAGGTGCCAGACACGGCCTTTTACTGTCTGACACCGCCGTTTTAGTCGAGTGCTACGGTCACCGTCTTGGTTTCCAGGTATGAATTCAGTCCCTTCGCACCGAGTTCTCGGCCCTGGCCTGACATTTTAAATCCACCAAAGGGCGCTGCGGCGTCAAAGACATCGTAGCAATTAACCCAAACTGTACCGGCACGCAAGGCATCGGCCATGCGATGGGCTGCTGCAACGTCGCGCGTCCAGACAGCAGCTGCCAGGCCATAGAAGGTTTGATTGCCACGTTCGATGACTTCGTCGATATCCTTGAACTTCAACACAGACATCACTGGACCGAAGATTTCGTCTTTGGCAATGTCCATTTCATCTTCCACGTTCGTGAATACCGTTGGCTCAATAAAGTAGCCGATATCACCGTGGCGACTGCCGCCGGAGAGACAGGTGGCTCCCTGCGACTTGCCGCGTTCGATAAAGCTCATGATTTTGTCGAATTGGTTGCGATCGACCTGAGGGCCCTGTTCCGTTTCAGGATCGAGCGGGTTGCCGAGCTTGCGATCGGTGTTGAAGTCGGAGAGTCGATTAACGAATTCGTCGTGGATGCTTTCGTGAACGAACAGACGACTTCCCGCACAACAGCATTGCCCTTGATTGAAAAAGAGTCCAAAGTGCGAACCGGCGACGGCGGCATCAAGGTCGGCATCGGGGAGCACGATATTAGGGCTTTTTCCACCCAATTCGAAGGTCAGCCGTTTGAGCGTTTGTGAAGCGTCCTGCATGATCGTCTGTGCGGTCAGGTGTTCGCCGGTGAAGGCGATTTTGTCGACTTCGGGATGCTTGACTAAAGCGGCTCCGGCGGTCGGGCCGTAGCCCGGGACGATGTTGATCACCCCGTCGGGAAAACCTGCTTTCTGGGCAAGTCGAGCGAGACGAAGGCACGTCAACGGAGTCTGTTCGGCGGGCTTCATCACGATCGTACAACCGGCTGCCAGGGCAGGGCCCCACTTCCAGGCCACCATTAAGATCGGGAAGTTCCAAGGAATGATTTGGCCGACGACTCCCACCGGTTCCTGACGCGTGTAGGTGAAATAGTTGCCGCGAACCGGAATCGTTTCGCCCTCGATTTTGTCGGCGAAGCCGGCGTAATAACGGAGGCAGTCAATGGCGAGTGGAATATCCGCTGCGCGCGCGTCACGGATCGGTTTTCCGTTATCGAGCGTTTCCAACGCGGCGAGTTCTTCCGCTTCTTCTTCGATCAGGTCGCAGAGGCGATGCATCAATCGGCCACGGTCTCGTGCATCCATCCGGCTCCACTCACTGTCTTCAAATGCTCGACGAGCTGCTTTGACGGCTGCATTAACATCTTCAGCGTCACCCTCGGCGACCTCAGCGATCACTTCCTCGGTTGCAGGATTGACGGTGGTGAATGTTTTTCCGCTCTTCGCGGGGGTCCATTGTCCGCCAATGAAACATTCTGTTTGACGAATCTGAGGCTTGGGGATAACGGGAGATGCGGTGGCCATAGGGAAGACTCCTTGCTACGAAGCTGCATGAAAGAATCGGGCCCGGAACGTCAGCAATGGATGCTGCGCAGGTCGGTAAGGTGCCCCAATCATATCGAATTTGATAACGCCATTGAATAGGTGCCTGCAGCGACCTGCACCGCAGCATTTTGACTGATGCGGTGCGGATTTAAGGAAAATTCTTGCTGCACTAAGAATTTTTCAGCGGTCGAGAACGCAATCAGGTCGTGCTAGGCGCATGACGCGAGGAGAGACATTGTTGTTGAGAACAGCCGATTGAGTCGCATTTCCTGCTGGGCTGAGGCTTTGCTGTGCTCGAATCCGATATTCCAACTTGACGATCCCAGAACGGTGATTTGGATTTCGCGAGTTCGACATGCAGACTTCCAGGGCCGTGGCATGCTTCACAACTTACATCGATCTCAGAAAAGGTGGTGTGATAGGTTCGAGTGGCTAGGTCGTAGTTCTTTTTGAGATTGGTCGAATGACACTCGGCGCACATGTGATTCCAGTTTTGCGTGGACGGTGTCCAGTGCAGAGGGTCGTTGGGGGCGCGTTTTTCGTCAACGTCCGGAGCCGAGAGGTAGAACCCTTTCTTTTTCTCGGTATCCCACGATAATCGAAGCACCTGCAAGCGAGCGATTTCGGTTTCCGGCATGTTCGCTGTTCGATCAGTTTGACTTGAGCTGAATGCTTCCCGCCTCAAAACCCGCGAGAAAATCGCGATTCGTCGGCAACAATGCGGGAAGCTCAAGAATCTCAGGGACGGTCAGCCAATGGATTTCGGCCACCTCCGCGGGATTGGCTCGAAGTTGTGCTTCGTCCTGCAAGTGGGCTTGCCACCACCCCAGACGAGTTCCGCTGGGAGTTTGATTTTCCCAGACGCGGCCCACGATTCGGATGCTGGCCGATAGCTCCTCTTCCATCTCACGTGCGAGGGCGATTTCCTCGGTTTCACCCTTTTCGACACCCCCGCCGGGGAAACAAAAGGCTCCGGGGGCCCGCACCTGCTCCGAACGGCGAATTACCAAAAAACGCGGTGGCTGGTAGACGACGGCAATCACGCCCCACCTAGGCCATTTGGGGGAATGAGGAGTTGAGTTCACGCTTGTCACTCGCGGCGGGGTCAATGAATGCAGAAATTGTAGTCCCGGCGCTGTCGATCAGCCACGGCCGAGATTCAAATTCACCCACGTCACTCCAGGCAATACGCATGGCTCCAGGAGATTCAATAGGCAGAACTCTGACAGGTTATGGAGATCAAGATCGAGGATGTCAACTGATTGGAAGATCTCGTGATCACTTCTCAGAGGCAGGTTGCGAGTTTACAATCGCGGATCTTGGTAGGCTACGAAAACAGGCACGGATGAAACGTTAGTAATACTCAGGGAACTCGCGTTGTTGGTTCGCGAGGGATGGGCAGGTAGGCCTTGATGTCGAATTCGCGCGAACAGGCACCCGAGGAATTCCTTCCCGCCTTTGGGCTTTCCGAATTTCGTCCTGGGCAAAGTGACGTTATTCAGGCAGTCGTCGCCGGCGACGACTGCCTCTGCATTATGCCGACCGGCGGCGGCAAGAGTTTGTGTTACCAGTTGCCTGCACTGATGCGACCGGGAGCGACCTTGGTTGTTTCTCCGTTGATCGCGCTAATGAAGGACCAGGTGGACTCGCTGACGGAATTGGGGATCCGCTCAGGATTTATCAACAGTTCGCTAACGCCGGTGGAGCAGTCGACCTGCCTAAGTCAATTTGCGGACGGACTTTTCGATCTACTTTACGTTGCCCCAGAGCGTTTTCGTAGTTCTCGTTTTATCGACGCCGTGAGTCGTGCAAATGTCGACCTGCTAGCTATTGATGAGGCCCATTGCATCAGTGAGTGGGGGCATGACTTTCGACACGATTACGCTCGCTTGGGCGAATTCCGTGAACAGATCGGTAGTCCCCCGACGATTGCGCTGACTGCAACGGCGACTCGTGAAGTTCGTGAAGACGTTTGTCAGCAACTTCGATTGGAGACGCCCAAAACATTTATCGCGGGTTTCGCACGCCCCAATCTGCATTACGAGGTGTACACGCATGCGGGAAATCGTGACAAGCGTGAAGCACTTCGCAAATTCCTGTCTGAGACATCAGGTGCTGGCATCGTCTATGCCTCGACGCGCAAGGCGTGTGAGGAACTCGGAGAGGCAATCGCCGAATGGGACAACCGACAAGTGGTCGTTTATCATGGCGGTTTAGGTGCTGAGGATCGTCGAGAAGTTCAGGACGAATTTATGCACGCCGAAGATGCCATTGTCGTCGCGACGAACGCGTTTGGAATGGGAATCGATAAGTCGACGGTTCGATTCGTTGCTCATTACAATATGCCGGGCAGTCTGGAAGCCTACTATCAAGAGGCAGGTCGAGCAGGTCGCGACGGAAATCATTCACGCTGTGCCTTCTTCTTTTCGCCGTCGGATCGCTACATTCAGGAATTCTTTATTGAAAGTGCCTTTCCGCAGCCGGATGCCGTGGCGAAAGTCTATGACTTCCTCCGTTGTTGCGATGATAATCCGATTGAAATGACACAGGATGAAATCCGCGCGTCGGTCGGGCTCTCCATTAGCAGTGAAGGCGTTGGGACCTGTGAGCGATTGCTCGAGAAGGCAGGAGCTTTGGAGCGGCTTGAACCGAATCGAAATCTGGCCGCTGTGCGACTCGATACCGACGCAGCCACACTCGTCGATTTTCTTCCCTCACAGGCACGAAAGCAGATCTCACTTGCTCGCGCGATCGAACAGCGGTTAGGAAAGCGACGACACGAGTTGGTTTACCTGCCTCCTCAAGAAATCGCAGAAGCAGCTGGGTTGAGTGCAGCCGCTGCAAATCGTGCCTTTCGTGAGCTGAACCGATTGGAGTGCTTTACTTATGTGCCGCCGTTTCGAGGCCGTGCGCTTCGTATGATCGATCGAGAGACTCCCTTTGAAGAACTAGCGATCGACTTCGAGGGGCTTGCTGTCAGGCGTCAGTCGAATCTAGGTAAGCTGCGCCGAGTCATTGATTACGCCACACTCGTAAGTTGCCGGCAGCAAATGATTCTTAATTATTTCGGCGAATCAGCGGCAACTGCCTGCGGCCATTGTGATAACTGCAATGGCGATGAGCAGGAAACGATGTCCGATGCGACTGATTCCGGAGCAATTCATCCCGGCACAAGGATGATTGTGATCAAGTTATTGAGTGGCGTGGCCCGAGCCCGGGGGCGGTTTGGGAAACAGATGATTATTGGAATGCTGTGTGGATCGCGATCTGCCAAGGTTCTGAAGTGGAAGTTGGATGAACTGAGTACCTTCGGTGTCCTGTCAGCCTTCACGCAAACGGATGTTAGCGAACTGATTGACGCAGCCATCGCCTCAGGCTTGCTCGAACAATCCGAAATCGATCGCTTTCGTCCTGTGATTAAGTTGACCGATCAGGGGGAGCAGGTTGTACGAGGCAAAGTCGAATTGGAGCGATTTCGGTTGCCACAGAGCTTGCGTCGGAAGGTTTTGGGGGTGCAGCAGCCGCCGCGTGGCGAGAATCTGCGGCCGATGCCCTCGCCACCGATGCCGCAGGATAGACCGTTCCCAGAGGATTCCCGAGACGAATCGGCGTTAAAATCGCTCCGGTTGGATCAATCGTCCGAGTTGCAGGGGCCGATTGGCTCTTCGAGTCCTCCGGCGAATGACGCGGTGGCAAGTGCTATGATTGATGCGGACGTTAAGCCCGAGTTTTTCTGGACTTGGCGTTTGTTTGCGGTCGACGGTTATCCGCTGGATCAGGCTGCTGTGATCCGACGCCTCTCACGTGAAGAGGTGATCGATCATGCCCTGAGAGCCGTCGAGCACGGACTTGCCCTGCCGCTCGAGAAGATGCTGTCCAGCGAGGAATTTGAACGGTTACAAGAGGCTTTTTCAGGCGATTTACCCAGCTCATTACGAGGTGTCACTGCCAAGTTACCCACCGGGATTTCGCCTCAATTAGGGTTGCTCTTCTGGAATTGGCGAAATGCTCAAACGTCTGGCCAGTCAACGACTTTCGAAAACTGAATCTGGCTTGGGACGCATCGAAATAAAAGCCCAAGTGGTTTACAATTCGCAGTAGGCGGCAACGATGATAATGGCGACATATTCGAGCTCAGGCGAGCCGTGTCGCAGTGATGTATTGAGAGACTGAAGGACAAGAGAGGAACCAGATGTCCACTGATTCCCAGGACAACGACAAGAAGTCCGAGGAAAAGAAATCGCTCGTGCGGCCCGGCGGACCAAACTCTTGGTTCTTGATTGCTGTGCTGATTGCGATCAGCGTCATTTTTTTGACCAATCAAACGGATCCACCGAAGGCGATATCAATTCCCTTCTTCGAACAGAATCTGAAAAAGGAAAATGTAGCCTTTGTGCAGTTCGAAGGAACCGTCGGCACGGGTAAATTTAAGGAGCCGCCCGTTGCCCCCATGGAATTGGATGGGAAGGGTGAATTGGTTGAGCCCGAGGAAAAAGTTCTTCCGAAGGAGTTTCGGGTTATTATTCCGGAATGGGCGAGCGAAGAGGAACGCGATCGACTGAACCAACTCGTTGCTCAGCACTCGCAACCATTGCCCTACAAAGAACCTTCCGACCGATCGGCGGTCTTTGTCACCTTCTTGAGTTTGCTGCTGCCCATCCTGTTGATTATTTTCCTCTGGACGATGTTTCGACGGACCAGAGACCAGATCATGGGAGGCGGATTCCTGTCCGGGTTCAACAAGAGCCCCGCAAAAGAATATGAGTCGTCGGATACTCCGATTACGTTCAAGGACGTTGCCGGCTTGGATGGCGTCAAGGGAGACTTGCAGGAGATTATCGACTTCCTCAAGGATCCTGAGCAGTTCCAAAGGTTAGGTGGGCGTGTTCCGAAGGGCGTGCTGCTGAACGGACCACCCGGAACCGGTAAAACATTGCTGGCCCGCGCTGTCGCTGGCGAAGCCGGTGTGCCCTTCTTTACCGTGAGTGGCTCTGAGTTTATTCAAATGTTTGTTGGCGTTGGTGCGAGCCGCGTTCGTGATCTCTTCCAAAAGGCGAAGGATAATTCACCTGCGATCATCTTCATTGACGAAATCGATGCCGTCGGTCGCCAGCGAGGTGCGGGCCTGGGTGGCGGCCACGATGAAAGAGAGCAGACACTCAATCAGATTCTGAGTGAGATGGATGGTTTTACGCCGACGGATTCGGTGATCGTGATGGCAGCGACGAATCGTCCTGACGTTCTCGATCCTGCCTTGCTTCGTCCCGGTCGTTTCGATCGACATATCACTGTGGATCGACCCACGCTCAAGGGACGTATTGAAATGTTTCACGTCCACGTTCGTGAAGTTCCGCTCGATGAGGATGTTGACATCAAGCGATTGGCAGAGGGTTCGGTCGGACTTACCGGTGCGGACATTCGCAATCTCGTTAACGAGGCAGCTCTCTGGGCGACCCGTAATGGCAAGTCCAAAGTCAGCATGGAAGACTTTGAATATGCTCGCGACAAAGTTCTCATGGGCGCCAAACGCGAAGAAGTGTTGGTCGGCGAGGAAAAAGAGAAAACGGCCTATCACGAAGCGGGACATGCCCTGTTGGCGTGGTTAACTAAGGGCGCTGATCGAGTTCACAAGGTGACTGTCATTCCGCGCGGACGCGCTTTAGGGGTGACTCAAACTCTTCCTGAAGAAGATCGAATGAATATCTCCGAGAGCGAGCTCTTGGATCGGCTGGCGTTTCTCCTGGGAGGACGTGCCGCCGAAAAGCTCGTCTACCACGAATTTAGTGCCGGAGCCGAAAACGACCTTGAGGTTGCAACCGGATTGGCGCGTCGCATGGTCACGAAATGGGGAATGAGCGACAAACTCGGCCCCGTCAGCTATAAACTCGCTGATGAAGATCCTTTCCTCGGACGAGAGATGCATCAGCAACGTCAGTTCAGTGAGCACACGCTACAAATCATTGATGATGAAGTGGCTCGCATTCTTCACGACGCCTATGATCGATCGATCAATATTTTGAATGAGCATCGAGATAAGCTCGATACACTCGCCGATGCTCTGGTCGAAACGGAAGAGGTGAGCGAGCAGGACATTGTTGAGCTGATTGGTCCTTCGGTGCATCACGAGGGCAACGGCAAGCCTCTTGCCAATTCCGATGAACTTGCTCCTCAGGACTCGGCCCATTAAACGCGATGTCGGGTAAGAAAAAACGAAAGATCCGCACTGAGTTTCGAAAAAACAGGGAGGTGCGGGTCCGTCGCGGGGATCTTACCAAAGACTTTCAAGATCACGGCTTCGAGCAAGACGATTCGGCGCAAACCGAGCGAGTCAGCGGCAAAGGATCGTTGAGTCGCAAACGAACGGTTGTCGGCGAACAGCTCGATGGGGAAGCTGGTCTGAGTGTTTTACCTGACGTAGACGAATCGACTTGTCTGCGCGGAACGGTTCTCAGCGTTGGAGGGCTGCACAGTCCCGTTCAATCTGATGACACGGGTGATGTCTATCAGTGTGCCACCCGGCGATTGTTGAAGACTTTAAGTACCGACCAGCGTCACGTGCTTGCGGCCGGAGATCGCGTGCTGTTTCGCCCCGCCGACAATCTGGAAGGGATCATCGAAAGAATTGAACCTCGTCACGGTGTTCTCTGTCGTACCAGTCGAGGTCGGCAGCATGTGATGGTGGCCAATATCGATTTGATGTTAATTGTGAGTAGTGCGGCCGAGCCAGGGCTGAAACCACATCTGATCGATCGATTGCTCGTCACGAGTGAAAAGTTTGGCATCCGTCCGGTCATCTGTCTCAATAAAATTGATCTCATTGATGCTGCCGATCTACAACCCTTGATCGGCGTGTATGCTCAGATGGGCTATGAAACATTGCCTCTCTCGGCGACCGACCGGATTGGTACCGATCGTTTGGGTGAGATGGTAGTCGGGGCGCGGAGTGTTGTCGTGGGACAAAGTGGTGTCGGGAAATCATCGCTGCTGAATGTGATTGAACCCGGGCTCGACCTGCGAGTTTCGCACGTCAGTTCCGATAGCGAAAAGGGACGTCATACTACGACGGCGTCTCGTCTCATTCCGTTGGATTCCGGGGGCTACATTGTCGATACGCCTGGAATCCGCCAGTTTCAATTGTGGGATGTGATCCCTGAAGAAGTGGTCGGGTTTTGTCGTGACCTGAGACCTTATGTCTCTCACTGTCGTTTTCCGAACTGTACACATACACATGAATCCGACTGCGCCGTTAAGGACGCGGTTGCCGATGGGCGCCTCGATGTGCGGCGGTATGAGAGCTATTGTCAGATGCTCGAAACCTGAGCTGCCTCTCGCTTGATCGTCCGTCTTGCAAAAACACCTGCGTTCAAGATTTCTCCACAAATGTTTTTTCGATCCAGGTCGCGGTTTCCTCTAGCTTTGATCGGCTTAAAATCGTGGTGTTAAGATCAACGGGATCGTCGGTGATCATCGCGCAGATACCTGGATCATTTTCGGCGATAGGGGGCGTTCCACGTACCGCTCGCCAGACTTCGATTTTCGGAGCGGTTGTTTTTAGATCGCCTTCGACAAGCAGCAGATCCATCTGTGCGAAAAATTTGTCGAAGGTTGCATACTGGGACTCGTGTGATTCATCTTGGGCATCAGTTTTCCAGAATACGGCACTCAGTCCTTGCGAGATAATGCCCACCCCCTCGGACCCGGCAACGCGATGGCGGTGCGAGTCTTTGCCCGGCGTATCCAGCTCATGTTGATGATGCGTATGCTTGATTGTTGCGATACGCAGCTTTCGGCGGATGAGTTCCTGGACCAGTTCAACGATAAGGGTGGTCTTTCCGTGGTTTTTGCCACCAACAATATGGAATCGATTCATGGTGTTTGGGAACCGCTTGATTTGTCAGATGTTTTTGTCTCCGAGCGATGTTGAGGTAGGATTGCCCCCACCTCATCACGCCAAGAGCGTAGGGCTTGATGTAATCGGTCTCGTTTCTCGGGATGTTGAGCGACAAGATTGGTTTGTTCGCCAAGATCATCTTTGAGATTGAAGAGTTCGAGTTTTC
>Ga0163179_10000857_pt1 | contig 21782 bp, 11 predicted proteins | sample AtlANTMetagenome_FD_109643 | JGI IMG/M metagenome (GOLD analysis project Ga0163179, IMG submission 109643) | Marine eukaryotic phytoplankton communities from the Atlantic Ocean - Atlantic ANT 2 Metagenome | ecosystem: Environmental > Aquatic > Marine > Oceanic | place: North Atlantic Ocean...
AGGGATGCGTCGAATCACATGCATGATGGTTACGGGATTGATCGCTTGTCAGGTCGGCTCACTGCTGGCCGCGGAGCTGGCGGTCCAGAGCCGGGTTATTCGGATTAAGGCCGGCGAAGATCGGCAGCATGCGCCTGTCTTGACCGCCGTCTCTTGGCACCCCAATGGTCGCTGGTTGGCACTCGCCGGCGATGATCATCAAGTCCGCGTCTGGGATCTTGTCGAAAAGCGGATCATCCGCGAGTTCAAAGGACACCGGAACTGGGTCAGCAGCCTTGCGTTTTCGGAGGACGGTCATCTGTTGTTGAGCGGGGGACATGACCGCCGTGTGATTGTTTGGGATGTGAACTCGGCCGAGATGTTGTCCGATTGGAATGATTTGGGCGCTGCCGTTGCCGCTATCAAATTCAGTCACCAAGGCGAAAGAATTGCCGTGGTCGGCTTTACTGATCGTGTTAACGTCTACGATGCAACAACTCGGAAACTGGAGCAGTCGTTGGTATCCCCCTGTCAAGATACTCGCTGTGTTGCCTTCTCCCCCGATGATCGTTGGCTTGCCGTTGGCGGTCGTAACGGACGCATTCGTATCTGGGATCTCGTGCAGGGCCAAGAGATGCGAACGCTGCCAGCCCACCGTCGGCGAATTCGGGACATCGCGTTTGACCGTCGAGGTCAACACTTGCTCACGGCGAGCGAAGATCGCACGATTCGTGCGTGGGACATCTATTCCGGAAGCCCGCTTTTCAGTCTGACCGCCCAAGGCGGCCTGATTTATTCGATGGCTGCTTTGCCAAATTCTCGACTCGCGACCGCTTGCAGTGATAACAAGATTCGTATTTGGGATCTGGTTGACCAGAAAATGGTGACGACCTTGGACGGTCACACAGGTTCGGTTGCATCCTTAGACGTCAATCATACCTGGCTTGTTTCAGGAAGTTACGACACGACGGCGCGGCTCTGGAATCTCGCTGAATTGGAAAACCAAATCGCACATCAACGTTCTCAGGAAGAAGATATTTCAGAACTACAATCACTCGAGAACGTAACACAGCCAACATCGATTGACCGCTAATTATCGATTCGATCGAGCACAGGGAGGTAGCTCGGTATGTTGTTCAATTCTTTTCGTCGTTATCTTCGAACAATGCAACGACGGCAACGCGCCGTTACCAGCTCTCGTGCCATGGTAGGTATTGAGCAGATGGAACCGAGACTCTTGTTGAGTGTCTCACCCGTGCACTTAGGCGCGGTTTACATCGAGGAAGATCTGGGCAGTGACATTCAGGGCGATGTCATCCAGGTCAGTTTTGAAGGCGGCGCCGACGGCACCGAGTTGCGCAAGATTGTCATCAGCGGTGATCAAGATCAAGCGGGTTTTGGTTTTGGTGACGTGTTCTTTGATACTTCTGCGCAAGGCTTGGGTGCGGATATGCCGTTCCCATTCTCCTTGATTCGCCATGACGGCATCGATCGAATTACCGCCACGGTGGAAGATGGCACGTCGCAACTGATGTTGGAGTTTGAGGGATTTCACGCTGGTGAACTGTTGGAATTCTCGATTGACGTCGACGAAGTAGAATTCATTGATCCGCAGGAAACCGATCTGACAATCGTCAACGAAGGTTTTGACCCCATCACGTCGGGTGTCGAATTTCACGGTTCGACGTTGATGGCCCATTTATCGGCCTCGCAGTTTGAAGATGTTGATGGATCTGGGATCTTTCAGAATCGATATGACGAGCAGCTTGATGAATCGTCACTTGATCTGCCGCCTGATAATTACCAAGGCAAACGCGATCGTACCGCCGGTGCCTTTCTGGAAGTCGAGCAGCAACCCATTGCCGTCACGATCAGTGGCCATGTTTATCACGACCAAGATCAGGATGGTTTGCGAGATGCCGGAGAAGAGCCCATCTCAGGAGTGTTAATCCGCGCGATTCCGCTGCAGACCATTGTCGATCAGGAAGCAGTGATCGCGGTTACCAATTCCGAAGGTTTCTACGAATTCACCGACTTGATGCCGGGTTCCTATCAGCTCGTCGAGGTTTCTCAGCCGGATGGCTATCTCGATGGACTCGACCGCGCCGGTACTGTCGGTGGTGAAACGATTGGCCAAGCGATCAATCCGGGAGATCTGATTGACGAGGTCGAACTTGTCGATGGTGCGGTGGGATTGAATTATGATTTCGGGGAAATCCTGCCTGTTTCCTTGGCCGGTGAAGTCCATTTCGCAGCGAGTGATGGAACCTGCTTCAGCAGTTCAAGTGAACATCGACCGATTACCAATGCGATTCTGCGACTCGAAGACGAACAGGGGCGGGTGATCGCTGAGACACGCACGGATGCAAACGGTCGCTATGAGTTTGTCGATCTTGCGCCGGGCACCTACCACATTGTGGAGACCACACCAGACGGCTTGATCGATGGGGCAGCGCGGGCGGGTAACGTCGACGGTCTGTCACGTGGTGTTGTGGGCGGACCGGGCCAGATTAACCAGATTGTGTTGACCTCGGGTGAACATGGCACGGACTATGATTTTTGTGAAGCAGAACCTGTCTCGATCCAGGGCAACGTGCGTCTATCGGATGTCAACGGCGATTGCGTGGCAGCTGCGGTGGAAGATCGCGGGTTGAGCGATGTCGTCATTGATTTGCTCGATGCAGGAGGCCGCATTGTTGATTCAACAAGCACCGACATCCGTGGCAATTATCAATTCTTAGATCTATTGCCAGGTGTCTATTCGATTGTGGAGCATACCCCGTCAGACTTGATCGACGGCGCTGCTCATGTTGGCGCGGTCGATGGTTTGACGGTAGGTGCCGTTGCGACGGCCAGTTCGATTACCGACATTCGGCTGGGCTCCGGGCAGCAAGGATTCCACTACGATTTTTGCGAGCATCTTCCCGCCAATATTTCTGGGTTTGTCTATCACGATCGGTCCAACGATGGTCAACGCGATGCGGCTCGTGAAGAAGGGATCGCCAACGCTCGCATTGAGCTCCGAGATCGGAATGGACGGGCCGTGGCGACGGCGACGACGGATGCGGCAGGCTACTACGAATTCACAGGCCTCGCTGGCGGCACGTATTCTTTGGTCGAACAGCAACCCGTCGGTTGGAATGATGGCCTTGATTCGGTGGGGACCATCGATGGACGAAATGTCGGAGTGACTGATGCCGCTGGCGACCGGATTTCCGAAGTTGAATTGCGATGGGGTGAGCGGGGAGTGAATTACAATTTCGGTGAATTGCTTTCAGCGAGTATCGCCGGGATTGTCCACTCTGATCTGAATGCGGACTGCCGTATGCAAGGCAGCGAAATGCCGTTGGCCGGGGTGCAGGTCGAACTTTGGAATGACGGGGATTTGCTTCAATCGATGATCACCGGCAGCGACGGTCGGTTTTTGTTTGAGGATCTTGCTCCCGGCACTTATCAGTTGCGGGAAATTCAGCCTGTAGACTTTTTCCAGGGAGGTCAGCGGGCTGGATCAGGCGGAGGCGACGATCGCCAAGAAGACTTGATTTCAGAGATCGAGGTCGGGTCAGGCGATGCGTTTGTCAATTACGCTTTTTGTGAAGAGCCGCCCTCGTCGATTTCCGGATTTGTCTTCCAGGACGGACCTGTGATCGAGTTGGAATATGGTGAGTCGCTGCCCGAGGACATCTCAACCATTCGTGACGGTCAGCTGACTTCCGATGATCTGCGAATCGAAGGCGTCGTTCTTGAGTTGAGGGATGGTGTAACAGGGTTGCCGATCACCGCTGCTGAATATGCCTTGCCCGGCCATTATCCGGACGGGCCGATCACGACGGTGACCGACAGTCAAGGCTTCTATATTTTCGAAGCGTTACATAAGGGTAACTATGCCGTCTATCAAATTCAGCCTGAAGGCTATACCGACGGAATTGATACCGAAGGAACGTTGCCCTCGGTGGCAATTAATCAGTTTGAGGAAGTGGATCCGGCCATCATGTCATCCTTGAAAGCCGATCCCGAATTTGATGCGATCGTACGAATCGCACTTCCGCCGGGTCGATTGACCGAGCAAAATAATTTTAGTGAGTTGGTCTTCAATAACTCGACTTATATCGTACCCGTCATTGTTCCCTTCGACGGTCCCGATCCTGTTGCTCCGCTTCCGCGTTATCAGATTCAGCTACCGGTTATTCCGCCGATTCAATCACGTGACTTGGATTTATTGGCCTACGAAATCGAGTCCTATGGGAACATCCAAGGGGCCTGGGCCAATACCTGGCATCTCAGCATTATTGATGGTGGCATGCCTCGTGGTGAAGGAGTTGAGGTTGCGGCCCGTGGGCCCGTTTGGTTTGACGCGGATGAATATGAGATCGCGTGGAGCAATGAAGCTGCAAACCAACTGAAGTGGACGCTGATCCTCGACAACGGAGAAACCCTGGAAAAGATCTTCGGTGTCGCTCATGGATTGCCGATCGCTGGAGACTTCAACGGTGATGGCTTCAGCCAAATTGGCGTCTTTGCCGATGGACAGTGGTTCATCGATCTTGATGGCGATGGCCAATGGGATATCCACGATTTGTGGGCCAAGTTGGGGCATCGAGGTGATCTGCCCGTGACCGGCGATTGGGACGGTGACGGCAAGCACGATATCGGTATCTACGGTTTGGCTTGGCCTGGAGATCCCCGAGCGATTGGTCGTGAGGCAGGATTGCCAGACCGAGACCGAGAGTCAAAGGATGACACTGAGAACGTACCGTCCGCACCGGAACGAGACCATCAGCAGCAGCGTACTCTCAAGCATTCCGCCCACGGGCGAACACGTTCCGATTCCATCGATCATGTCTTCCACTTCGGTGCAGTTGGGGATCGCCCTGTGGCTGGCGATTGGAATGGTGATGGGGTTGCCACGATCGGCGTCTTTGCGGATGGTCGTTGGCACCTTGATAGCGATGGAGATGGGGAATTCAACGACGTCGACGAAGAAAAGGCATTTGGTGCTGTCGGCGACATACCCGTTGTCGGTGACTTCAATGGAGATGGTATCGATGAATTGGGCGTTTATCGTGGGACCCAATTCATTCTTGATACGAATCGCAACTTCCGTATCGATGATGGAGACAAAGTGCTTCCCGCTCCACCCGGTCGTCCGGTAGTCGGAGATTGGGATGGCGACGGCATCGACGATGTTGGTGTTGTGGAAGAGTCAATCAGATTCGTTGAAGTCGATCCCCGTTGATGGCTTAATGAAGCTAACTGGCTTTAAGTTTTTCGATCTCTTCTTTCACACTTGCAATTTCTTGCTCGATTCGATCGACCTCGCCCGGTTCGTCTTCCTGTTGACGAGCACCTGCCAGTTGTTGGTTGAGTTTCTGGGTGCGTTGGCGCAGAACTTCTACACGTTTTTTGGCTTTCTTATCCATGGGTTACTCCTTTCGGCACGGTGTTCCAATGTTTGACCGCGTCGGTTGAGGGGGGCTTTGATTTTGATGCTCGCGGTGTGACCTTCATGAAGCCGGCAATGCAAACGACGGCGATCGCCAACGCCACATTCAGGTTCAACCAGAGCTTTGAGTTTTGTTGGATTTGCCTAGCGCTTAAACTGCGTCCGGCCAACATCGCCGAGATCCAGAAGATCCCCAGCGAAATCATCATTTTGGTTGCGAGCAGCAGCACATAAGTGTCGCTCGCGAACTCGTAGCCGAGCAGAATGCGAATCGAATTCACGATCCCAGATAAGAGTAACAGACTACTCGCCAACATCACGATCTTCGACCAGTGTGCGCGATAGGCTGATTTTAGTTCTTCACGCTGCTTCTCGTCGAGTACCGCCAAGGCGGGAATGAGAGCGAAGCGTTGTGAAAAAATGCCGCCCACCAACAGGATTGCCGTCAGTAAATGTAGCCATCGAAAAAGCAATTCGAAAATCATGTCGATTGAAAGGCTCGCTGAGCAACCCTGTTATTTTCCCCTGGGCATTGTTACCCGTCATTTTCAGCGGACGGTCGCGTCGAATCACCTCTCCATGTCGCTCGAGCCCAAGCGATGGCTTCTTCTCGGCTGCTGATTTTTGCATCCAGTTGGGCGTCCCGTACGCTCTCGAGAATCACCCGATACTGAGGGCCACGAGGAATTCCCAATTGTTGCAGATCATTGCCGTTAATGTACGGGGCGGGATTGAGCTTATCGGTCGGCCATTGTAACCGCTCCTCAGCGTCATCCACACCCGTGGCATCACCGTCGATGGCAATCCCCACGGCTCGACTGAGCTGAATAAGTTCTCGGATGTCCGGCTGGATCAGGATTCGTTGAATCTGCGGCCAGGGTAATTGATTGGCCTTGCGCAGCTTGCCCTCGTTTTCGAGGAGCCATGCAATCCGTCGGTGTTCCTCGTTAGCCAAACGCCAACGTGAATTCAAATTCGCTGCTAAGTTCCGAAACGATTCGCTCTGGCTCTCAGCCCACACGCACGCAGCCGTGGCCGTTGTGAAGTAAGTGGTTACGAGCTCATCCAGAATCCGACTAGTGAGCTGCCAACGGGTGTCTTCGGGCGATTCAGGATCGAGTGAGCTTGCGATTTCGGGAAAGATCTCTGCCGCCAGGTGACTGTCACGGAGAAGTTTCAGGCCCGACAAGCGATCTGGATGGCTGAGCAGCCGTCGCATCTCGCTGGCAATTCGCTCAGGGCTCACACAATCAATCTCGCTGGCATGTAATCGAATCGATTCCAACGTCGAGTCATGTAATGAGAAGCTCAGGGTGGTGGCGAAGCGAACGGCTCGCAGCATCCGTAATTTGTCCTCGTCGAACCGTTCATCGGCATTCCCGATGCATCTGACGATTCTCTTCTCCAGATCAGCGCGGCCCCCCACAAAATCGATCGTTTCTCCGCTGTTCGGATCGAAAAATAATCCGTTGATCGTAAAGTCACGTCGTTGAGCGTCTTCTTCGGCGCTGCTGAAGTTGACATGGTCCGGGTGGCGCCCGTCGCTGTAACCGCCGTCTCGGCGAAAGGTAGCGACTTCGATCTGGCCGGCCCCGCGTGGCCCCAAGACGGTGATCACGCCAAAGGCCGCTCCAATTGGAATCGTGCGACGACGGCCGAAAAGTTCCTGGATTTGCTTCGGATGGGCATCCGTGGCGACGTCATAGTCCTGAGGAACGACACCCAGCAGTTGGTCTCGGACGCAGCCCCCTGCCCAGTAGGCCTCGTGGCCCGCTGCGCGCAGATCCGCGACCACGCGCACTGCGAATTCTCGGGCTCTTTCGGGATTTGTGGATGAATTCACATCGACCCCCTCAAATTGAGGGCATGGTGGGTTTCCAGCGAGGTTCGGTTGCGACGTGAAATAATTTGCACACGATGACTCATTGCGTCAAAATAAAGGACGGCGTGTTAAGAACGGGCGTAAGTTTTCATATCTTGATAAATGATCGAAACTTATCGAGAAAACTTAACGAGAAACATCGATGGATGGAAAGCCCCAACTCTTGACGAGTGACTGGATTCCGGATCAAATTATGGTTAACTCCCGGGTTATTTAAACGGGGCGTTCGCACTGTTTAAACTGGGAAGAGGATTTAACGAGATCCCTCGTTGTCTCATTTTTTTCATTTCTATTTTGTTTTGTTACGGAGGTTCCCTATGACGACGCGTAGTCGCAGGCGAGGATTTACCCTCGTCGAACTGTTGGTGGTGATTGCAATCATTGCCATCCTCGTGTTGTTGCTGCTACCGGCTATTAATGCTGCTCGTGAAGCCGCCCGCCGGAATGGCTGCGTCAACCAAACTCGCCAGCTTGCTTTGGCGTGCGTTAACTATGAGGCCGCTTTTCAACGCTTTCCTTTGGCCAACTCTGCACCGCCGCGTCCCGGCAATCGCAGTAACCTCGGCCGAGTTGAACCGGGTACTCCCGGCGATCTGTATATCACCGATCGTGGACGACAGAACTGGCGAGCTGATGGTTATAGCTGGATTGTAAGGCTCCTTCCGATGTTGGAAGAGGACAACCTCTACGACCAGATCTCACGTAAAAGTCAGAACTTCAAGGTCTGCGCATTCAATGAAAACATGCGTTCGATCCCTGCTGATCCCTCGACTCACTTTGCAGCAACCCCAGTTAGTTTCTTGCGATGTCCGTCGTTTGCTGGCGACACGATCTCGAATGCCGAAACCAACTACAATCTGCCGACCGATGTAGAAGTTGCCGGTGGTAACTATGTTGCCCTCGCTGCTGCAACGCGTGGTACGAACACCTCGAAGACGGTTGACGATCATGATCCAACCCTCGGTGGTGTCATGATCTCGAAAATTGATCCGAAGTTTCGTGGTTTGAAGTTCCGCGAACTCACTGATGGTGCCTCCAAGCAGGCGATCATTGCTGAGTCGAAGCATGAACTTTTCTCCTCCTGGTACTCGGGTCAATCCGCTTGGACGATTGGTTTCCTGCCGGATAACAAGCTGGTTCCGACCATCCAGACTGATGGTTACATGGGCATCGACCAAAATCCTGCCAACCGAAGCGCTTTGAACTATGGCAAGTCCTACTTGAATGTTGATCCGATGAATCCTGATCAACCTGATCCGGCACCTTGGTTTGCCGAAACGATCGATGGTGGTGTTCGTGACTGGGGTCCGAGTAGTGACCATGGTGGTGGTGTGATTATCGTCGGTTACGCCGACGGACACACTCAAGCCTTGTCCGAAACCGTTGATCCTAACCTCTGGTTCCGAATCCTCACCCGAGCTGGTGGCGAACCTATTGATCAGGACGCACTGTAAGGGTTTTGAATCTGAGTTGAGTTAATTGAGGACTGCTGCGTCCGATCTGGACGCAGCAGTTTTTTTTTGGGGGCAGATGCGAGCATCGGAGCTTATGCCCGAACGGTAGTGATCGTTTTGAGAACAGTGGTGGCGTGATGAAAGAAGAGATTGACGTGAAAGGGGTTCGGCAGCTTCTGGATGAGGAGGCAGAATTCCTGTTGCTCGATTGTCGTAATCCTGATGAGCGAGAGTTTGCGCATATCCAAAAATCGGAATTCATTCCCATGAATGAATTGCCGAATCGGGTCTCTGAGCTCGAACCACATCGAGACCGACATATCGTCGTTTACTGTCATCACGGTGGACGCAGTGATAGGGTCTGCCAATGGCTTCGTAGCCAAGGCTTCTCGCAGGTGCAAAATATGCTCGGTGGTATTGATGCGTGGGCTGTCGAGGTGGATCCTGCGATGGGACGCTACTAGTCCACTTGTCAGCCTCTAGCGACGTAACCTATAAAATGTTGTTCGCACGACGATCTCGCCTCATCCTGCTAGGCCTGATCCGACAAGCGGGTGTGGCGGAATTGGCAGACGCGCTAGATTCAGGTTCTAGTGTCCTTTACGGACGTGGAGGTTCAAATCCGCTCTCCCGCACTTCAATAACAGGGGCTTCCGGTCGAACGATCGGGAGCCCCTGTTTTCGTTAAGCCCTGCAGAGTGAGTTTACGACTCGCCCGCAGCGAAGGACGGCTTGCGCCGCAAAATGGCGCAGGAGAGCTACGTCTGAAAACGTCAACCACCACTGCGCCGTTCGTGTCATCACCGAGCTGGGAGACTAACCAAAGGCAGCTTTGACTTCTGCGATCACAGCCTTTTCGGTTTCTGAGATCGACCCAATGCCAAGAATACCTCCGGCCGAGGTGGCGACGTCTTGGGCACGTTGAACTAGATTGTCTCGTAATCTTTCGTAGGCTTCTGCCGACATCGAATCCCTTAACGCTGAAACATACTCTTTCCATGCCTCGAATAGCGATGGTGGTGGGGAAGCGTCGAGCCAAACGGACAGCAATTGATAGCTGGCCGAATCTGGGTGGCAGTTGCTCTCTTCGGCTGCCTTGAGAACTGCCGCCCGTTCCCGAATGTCCACGATTCCGTCTGCCCACGCGACGCGGACAAGCGGCACCAGCGACAAACCCACAATGGTTTCCGTATTCACACCGAGTTGAACGATGTCGTCCAGCATTTGTGAGTCATGAAAGCCGCAGGTTTTTTCGAGTTCCTTCTTTTCGGCCTCGGCCTTCATCTTGGCACGAATCTCGTCCGCCAGTTTCTGGTCGACGCGATGAAAAAACTCGTCCTCGAGGTGACGTCCTCGTTTCGATAGTGAGCCTTGATTTTCCATGGTTTTTCCTTCAACAAAATCCCGCCTTGATGGGCTTGTACTCCGAACTTGAATCTCATGGCAATTGTATCCCACTTGCCAGATCGAACGAAGATGGCCCCGTCGTATTTTGGTTTGCGAATCTGGATTTCGTAGGTTGCAACGCCAGGCACTGGATGATCTGGCGTGAAGCGATTCGACACCGATCGATCTGACGCTGGGGAAATCTTTCTTCCGATGTGGCTTCAAGCATCTTGTGAGACGCTTCCCACGAGCGATTCTAGGAATTCGTTTTCAGTCGCTGTATAGCCGTTCGTGAATCACGGTTCCCTGGTCAGGTCTCCAGGCTCGCGATAGTGAGGCTGATTCGAAAGGCAAAGGAAGGCAAAGACGATCGGATAGTGATCGAATCTGACGGTTATGGAGAGATCGAAGGAGCTGTACTCGGAAGCATCATCAAAGAGTTGTGTTCCAACCCAATTGGACAGCTATGGTCGTCTCCATGCGGAGTCAGAGTTTTCACTATCCGTGGGATAAGGGAATGAGACACAGGGAAGGACATCGATCTAATTTTGATTTTTGCTGCGCGCTTAACAAATAATGATTGACAATGGCCTGTACTGAGCGATAACTATCGTCATCGACAATCAGACGAATCGCTTTCGTTCGTGCGTCGAACGGAGATAGTTATACGAGTGTCGGGGCGACTGCCGTGAGGCAGATTGAATTGCGGAATTCAAGATGCTGATGGTTCGGTTCGACGCAAGCATTAGCGTGTGGTGTCCTCGGGTTAAAATTTCCTAAGAGCAAGCAACAATGGACACGACATAAGGACCTCTCGGTGGTTTGACCGAGAGGTCTCTTTTTTTGGGGAGCAATATTGCGAGATCCATGGAGATCCATGGAGATCCGGTTCATCGGAATGAATTATCTTGGCTGAGAGCTGTCTGACGCATCGATTCCGTTGGATTGGACAACCGGATTGGACAACCGGATTGATCAACCGGATTGATCAACAATGGTGACCAAGTTCAAATCGGACACTCGCGGTGCTCTGTTCGGAAGTCGTTCCTGTCCGAAAAGCGGCACGTGTCTCGCAGAAATAACTTGACCTTTGCGGTCTGATTTGCGGGAATAAACAGCTGCAGAAAAACCGGCCCTTTTGCGAATGACCTTTGACTTCATTCCCCGACGTTCGTCGTTGTCCATGGACCATTCATTTCGGTCGAAATGTACGAGCCCTCTCGATGCTTTAAAGGGTTCGATTTCGAGACTGACTTTCCGGTCAATGGTGCCCAATCGAAACCACCTTTTTGTCCGCATGATTTGATCACATAGAGAAGACTGAGTTGAGCCGAAGGAGTGTAATGTGAATTTTTATCCGACTAGGTCATCTTCCTTGAGTGAGACACCATCATCTCGCAATAAACGTTCGCGAAGAGTCCGCCGTCGAGCAAAAATAGAGTCTTTGGAAAGTCGTCAGTTGCTTGATGGTGCACCCATCATCAGCGAATTCATGGCGATCAACGAATCGACCTTAGCCGATGAAGACGGTGACTATGTCGACTGGATTGAAATCTATAACTCAGGTGACGAGGTGGCGAACCTGAAGGGTTTTTGGATAACGGATGATCCTGAGGATTTAACCCAATGGCGATTTCCTGAGTTGTCGATGGATCCGGGGGGATTCGAGGTTGTATTTGCGTCGGGGAAGGATCGGGATCTGGCAGGCTCTGAACTGCACACCACCTTTAAGCTTGATGGGGACGGCGAATATCTCGCTTTGGTTGCGCCCGACGGTGAAACGGTGGTGCAGCAATTCTCACCGGCCTATCCTCCTCAGGTTTCGGATGTTGCGTTCGGGATTTCGCCGGACGTCAAGTCGACAACCTTGTTGGAGCCAGGCAGTAATCTCAAGTATCGAGTTCCTGCGACAAATCTGTTGCAAGACGATTGGTCACGATCCGACTTTGACGATGCGACGTGGTCATCGGGTACGACCGGGATTGGCTACGACACGGGAGATGCCGAATTGCCGCCGATGGTTGAAGGGATTTTGAGTCTTGAGCCCGTTGGCTACTGGAGATTTGAAGAGCGAGATGGAACGGTTGCCGCCAACAGTGGTTCCGCAGGCGAAAATCTGAACGGTGAGTATGACAATCGACCGACGCGAAATACTTCAGGCCCGGGCTCTGCCGACGTTCTATTCGAATTTGATGATTCTAATTCGGCGACCAAGTTCGACGGCCGCAATGACGCTGTCCAGGTATCTGATTCCTTGATGAGTGGCCTTGCTGAGTTCACGATGATGGGGATTATCAAGCCGGAGTCCATGGACAGTAGTCGGATCGGTCTGTTTGGTCAGAATGACGCGGTCGAATTTGGGTTTATCAATCCTGGCGAATTGCAAATCTGGACGCCCAATGGTGGGTCGTTAACCGTTGACTATAGGTTTCCAGTCGAGGAATGGCATCATGTCGCTGTCGTTGGAGACGGTCAGTCACTGACGATGTATATCGACGGGGAATTCGCAGGGCAGGGGGGCAATGTGACCGCCGATTACGGTTCGTCGGGCGACGAGTTCCGAGTTGGTGGTGACGGTATTTTCGACGCCAGTCGTAATTTTTTTGACGGATGGATTGATGAGGTTGCCGTCTTCCATCGAGCACTTGCTCCGGAAGAGATTTCGAGTCTTGTTGCAGATCCCAATCAGGAAGCCGGAGATGGTGACGGAGATGGTGCCGGAGATTTCGCCGGGCTGATTGCGACCGACGTGCAAGCCGAAATGTACCAGACCAGCTCGTCGGCCTATGTGCGGGTGCCTCTCGAAATCGACGACCCCTCCGTATTCAACCAGTTGAAGATGGATCTGAATTACGACGACGGTTTTGTGGCCTACATGAACGGTGTGGAGATCGTTCGCCGTAACGCACCTGGCGAGACCGGTGTTGTGCTGCCCTTTGATGCAACGGCAACTCGGACGCGATCCGACGATCTTGCCATGGCTGGGGAAGTGATTGATGTCAGCGGAGCTCTGGATACTCTCGTCACTGGCAGCAATGTGCTTGGTTTCCATCTGCTCAACGCTTCCAGTGATAATCCTGACCTGTTGCTGATGCCTCGTATGACCGGCTCAACGATCACCGTGGATCCCAGCTTGAATGGTTACCTTGTTACCGCCACCCCTGGGAAAAATAACAACCCGGTTTCCGAATCTCTCGGACCGTTGGTTCACGATGTCGATCACACACCATCGCAGCCTGGCGAAACCGACGCCGTGACGATTACTGCCGAGGTTTTCCGGACATTGGCTGACGTTGCCAATGTCGAACTCATTTATCGCAGTATGTACGACGATGAAGTCACGATTCCCATGACCGACAACGGGCAAGGGGGTGACGAGGCAGCCGGTGATGGAGTTTACACCGCAGTGATTCCAGCGGGGATTTCTGAGCCTGGAGAAATGTTGCGATGGTATGTTCGAGCCACTGATGTGACAGAAGTGGCCGGTCGATTGCCGACCTTTGAAATTCAGTCCGGACAAAATCAAAGTCCCGAATATCTTGGCACCATGATCGCCGATCCGACGATTACCAGTGAGATTCCGATCATCCATTGGTTCGTCGAAAACGAAAGTAGTGCTGGGACCGATCGTGGCTCCCGAGCTTCGCTCTACTTCAATGGTGAATTCTACGACAACCTCTTTTCGCGAGCACGTGGCGGAAGTACTCAGGGTCGCCCGAAGAATAACTTCAAGTTCGACTTTACGGGTGATACCTTCCGGTTTGACGAGCAGTATCCTCGCGTCGAGGAATTTAATTTGAACTCGACCGCCAGCGATAAGGCTTATGTTCGACAAGCCCTTGCCTTTGATGCTTACTCAGCAGCCGGGGCACCTGGCTCGCTTTCTTTCCCCATGCATGTACGCCGCAATGATGAGTTCTACGGAGTGTTTGTCTTCATCGAAGAACCGGATGAAGAAATGCTCGAGCGTGAAGGACTCGATCGTAATGGAGCGTTGTACAAGGTCTACAACGAGTTTACATCGGCCTCCAACGTTCGCAAAAAGACACGTGAGTTCGAGGGAAACAACGACCTCGATACTTTCATCAAGGACGTGAGATCGTTAGAGGGTGAAGAGCTTCGCCATTACCTCTTTGAGAATGTCGCATTGCCCGAGATGCTTAATTATCTCGTGGGTACCGTTTTGGTTCACCAAAACGACAACCCTCACAAAAATCATTTCCTCTATCGAGATAGTGAAGGAACTCGGGAATGGATGTTTATCCCTTGGGACAACGACCTCAGTTGGGGATCGAACTGGGTCGGGACCTCCTACAGTGATCAGATCTATGCCGATATGGATGTGATTACGGAGGGACCGAAACCCGGGCACAATAACAATGGTTTGATTCACCCATCCCATCCGTTTGTGAACAGTGAGGGCTACCGGGAATGGAATAACCATTGGAATCGATTGATGGATCCTTTGCTCACTGATCCGGTGATCCAGCAGATGTATCTGCGTCGATTACGTTCAGCCATGGACGAACTGATGGGCGAACCCGGTACGACCGACAGCTATTTCGACAAGCAATGGGATCATTATGTTGAGATCATGTCCGCCGATGCTGCTCTCGACAAAGAAAAGTGGTTCCCGCGTTGGAACTTTGGTTCGGACCAGTCGTTCCCAGAAGCCGTGGATGTCGTGAAGCAGGATTACCTCGAAGTAAGGCGTCAGCATTTCTATATCAACCACAGCGTCGATGCGATCACGAATGATACGATCGAAGTTGTACTCCCTGAGTTCTCTCCCGGAAGCTACTTTACGCCCAGCGATAATTCCCTCGGGACGTCTTGGACGGCTCTCGATTTCGATGACAGCCAGTGGCAGACCGGGCAAACCGGATTTGGCTTCAAGGAATCAGGAGATGACTTTGATGCGTTGATCAATACGCAAGTTGATCCGAGGCCGGTTGCTGCCGATTCCACGTCGATCTTCATGCGAGTCCCGTTCACGGTTGATGACCCGTCGACCTTGAAAGCTCTTTCTTTAAGAATGAAGTATGACGATGGCTTTGTGGCCTACATTAACGGACAGGAAGTTCATCGTCAGAACTTGAGAACCGATGGTGAGCAATCGTATAACTCGAAGGCTCGCTCGCATTCCAATCGTGATGCCGTCAAGTTTGAAGACTTCAATATTTCGAAGCACCTTGATGTGTTGGTGCCCGGCACGAATGTGCTTGCAATCCACGGCATGAATTCTTCAGTCAGCAGTTCCGATATGCTGATGCTGCCTGAGTTGATCGATGGCGTTATTCAACAAGTTGCGGTTGCTGGGATCCCCCACGCCCAGGTTGGCAACCCCCAGCTTCGTTTCGATGCAGGCCTTTACGATGCCAATCCCGTGAGCGGTAATCAAGATGAAGAGTTCGTCAAAATCGACAATCCGTTTGAGACAGCCGTCGATATTTCTCGCTGGCAATTGGCCGGCGGCATCGAACACGAATTTCGATTGGGCACCATCATTCCCGCAAATTCGTCAATCTATGTGACTCCCGATTCGTGGGCCTTCCGCTCACGTGCGAATGGCCCGACGGGAGGGCAGGGACTACTGGTGCAGGATAGCTACCAAGGCCATCTCTCGTCTCGCGGCGATCAGGTCTTATTGGTGGCTGCCGATGGACAGCTGATGGATACGCTTAACGTCGATGCCGCTCCATCACCTGCTCAAGAGTTCCTTCGTATCAGCGAATTTCATTACAACCCAGATTCGTTGGACGACGCCACCGAGTTCGTGGAGTTGACGAATATCGGTGATCAACCGCTCGATATCAGTGGCGTGATCCTGTCACAGGGGCCGCGAGAACCCTTTGTGGTTCCTGAGGGTACCATCATTCAATCCGGTGATTTTCTCGTTGCAGTGGCTGATGTAAATGCCTTCCAATCGGCCTACCCTCTCGTCGATCCGGCAAAGATCTTGGGTCAGTATCTGGGGAGTCTCGACAATGGTGGAGAGCGGATCAAATTGGATGACGCCCTTGGCAGCACGATTGTTGACTTTAACTATTCGGACAATGATGCCTGGCCAGAAACCGCCGACGGTGTCGGTGCTTCCGTCGTTCTAGTCGCCCCCCTGAACACACCGGTTAATGAATTTGGCAAGTATTACCGCTGGCGTGGTAGTGCTGAGTTCGGAGGTTCACCGACCACTGCCGCTGCCGAGACACTCGGGGTCGTCATTAACGAAGTCCTTACCAATACAGATCAACCAGAACTCCAGACCGACGCGATCGAATTGCATAATCCAACCGCACAGGCGATCGATATTGCTGGCTGGTACCTGAGTGATTCCGCTGAAAACCTTCGCAAGTTCCAGATTCCGGCTGGTACCACGTTGGCAGCAGGCGGCTATCAGGTCTTTGGTGAAAACGATCTCAACTTCGCCTTGAATGGAGATAATGGAGACGATGTCTGGCTCGTGACCGGCGGTGCAGGAGAAGCCATCTCTGGCTTTGTCGATGATGTTCACTTCGGTGCGGCGCAAGCTGGAGAAACATTGGGGCGTAGTCCCAATGCCGCGGGTCGCTTGACTCCCATGTCGAATCTGACGCTTGGTGCGATGAATGCCGCACCTCGAGTTGGACCGATCATCATTAGCGAGATCCACTACAACCCGGGTATGCCCTCGCCGGAAGCCTTGGCACTTGCTCCAACCCTGGAATCGAATGATCTTGAGTTTGTCGAGATCTTCAATCCTACGGCCAGTTTAATCGACCTGACCCAATGGCGAATTCGCGGTGGCGTCGATCTCAATTTCGACGCGGCTTCGACTTTAGCAGCGGGTGAAGCGGTCGTGGTGATTCCCTTTAACCCTGACAATCCTGATCGCTTGGCCGCCTTCCGCGCTCATCATGGCATTGACGATTCCGTGAGTTTAATCGGGGGATACGCCGGCCAATTGAATAATTCTTATGACCGAGTCCAGTTGCAACGCCCTGCGGCGATCGATCCGGATGGCTATGCCCGACTCTACGAAGATGAAGTGGTCTATGACGACCGCAGTGCCTGGCCGGCGGAAGCAGATGGCAGCGGACAATCATTGCAACGTCGAGATGCGTCCTCCTATGGACATGACCCGGCGTCTTGGGCTGCCGCAGATCCTACACCAGGGAGCTTCGAGTCAGGGTCTTCACGCGGCGACTTCAACGGCGATGGTGTTGTTGATGCGACCGATGTGAATCTGCTCTTTGTCGAAATCCAAGCTGCGGATCCGGATCTTGCCTTCGATTTAACCGATGACAGTCTGGTCAACTCAGAGGATCGTGACGAGATGATCAAGAATGTCTTGCAGACCAGTTACGGTGACGCCAACCTTGACCGCGTCTTCAATTCCACCGATCTTGTGCTCGTATTCCAAACCGGAAAATATGAAACGGGTGTCGCCGGCGCACTGTGGCAAGAAGGCGATTGGAATGCGGATGGATTGTTCGGTTCGAGTGACCTCGTGTTAGCGTTCCAGGATGGTGGATACCAGGCAGCCGAGGCACCTGCCCTCGCGATTTCCGAAGAACTCGTCAATAACCTCGGCGCAGCATTGTTGCCGGTCGCCCAGCGACGTGAAAGCTCGACGGCCAAAGATTACAGGCCGGTTGCTAGCAAGCAACGAGCCTTGCCACCCCAAGAAGTGGCTCTCGTCGATCGGGCGTTTGACGATCTCTTTGCTGAGACACCGCAGGTCGCTGCTGAGGAGCTGGCAGAGACCAATCTTGAGCTTCTGGATGAGTTTGGTGACGTCTAGGCCTCGTAACGTTTAGGGTGGGTCAGGGACGGATCCAGAGGTTCTCATATTTTGACGTAGAAGCTCTCTCCATCGACGCTGGAAAGAGAGCTTTGATGGAGAATGATTCACAGATGTCGAACTAAGCGTCTTGTGATTTTTCGCGTTTTAGCCCATGTTTCCCCGCTTCGTTGAGGACTCGGCTTAACCCTGCGGGCAACACGACGTAAAATCGCAATATGAATAATCCTCTCCTCGCAGCGCTCGATATCAAAGAATGTCCCACGCTTGAGCAAAGCACTCTGGTGCTTTCCTTCAGCGGATGGATGGATGGCGGAGATGTGTCCACCGGCACCGTCCAGCGTCTGGTGGATCTGTTGGAGGCGCCGGAAGTCGCTTCCATCGATCCAGAGCCGTTCTACCTCTACAACTTTCCGGGCTCGATGGAAGTGACGGCTCTTTTTCGCCCGCATATCGAAATCGAAGGGGGGCTGATTCAGACGTTCGATTTGCCGACGAACCAGTTTTTCTGTGCGAAGGAATCGAATCTCCTGCTCTTTGTTGGAAAAGAACCGAACATGCAATGGCGTTCTTTTTCGGAATGCCTTTTCCACTTCGCTCATGAAGTGGGCGTGAAACGGATTCTTTTTGTTGGATCCTTTGGGGGGGCTGTTCCACATACGCGCGAACCGCGACTTTATGTGACGAGCTCCTCCGCTGAACTGTTACCGGAAATGGAAAAATACGGCCTTCGCCGAACGGATTATGAAGGTCCGGGATCATTCACCAGCTACTTGATGACTCAGGCCAAATTGCAGGATTTGGAAATGCATTCAATTGTCGCTGAGATCCCCGGCTATCTGCAGGGAACGAACCCGATGAGCATCGCTGCAGTCACGCGACGTCTTGCAAAAATTCTCAAGCTGCCTCTAGACATTGATTCACTTCGTACCGCTTCCACGGAATGGGAGCTGGAAGTTTCCAGCGCCATCGAAGACAACGAGGAACTTTCCGAACAAGTACGAAAGCTCGAAGATGAATACGATGATGATTTGCTCGAGCAGGAAAGTTAGCGTTTTTGTAAGCGAGCCGGTTTTTTTCTTAGCACCGTTTCTTAGCACCGTTTCTTAGCTCGGTGTCACGACACTTTTGTCGATCCACGGGAGGATCTTCCCGATCGGTCTGAGATTCTTTTTGACCGTCTTTTGGGAAGCACGTCAAAAAATTGAAACATTTAAATGGCAGTTGTCGAGGTTCTGATGGCAGTTGTCGAGGTTCTGATGGCAGTTGTCCAGAAAGATTCGTTGAGTTGAAGAGTTGCGAGTTGACCAATTTCGTCATTCGGAACAGAGTAAACAAAAGGAAGCTCCCCGCGATGGCCTCTTCGAGATGAATGAGCGAATCGGCTCGGGCAAGGCTAGAATGGCTGGATTAGTCCTTTCGTTGGGGATTTAGTTGAGATTTGAGGAGTCAGGAGAGGAACCAGTTTGAGATGGAACATCTCATCAAGATGATCGTGGGATCCTTGGTCGTGATCGCATCGTCGGGTCACGGTGTGGCCGACATTGTCATGCGAGTCGCCCCTGCTTATGCGCCCAACGGTGCCGCACCGAATGAGTCGCAGTCCCCCAGCTGGGAACCTTTCGTGCAAAACGCGATCGTAGGATTGTCGACGGATCAATCTTCGATTGGAGATCGAACAGTTGACCCAGCGGCCTATCAAGTCGTGGCTGGACCGATCATCCCCTTTGAAATGATCTACACGGAGTACCCGTCTTGGCGTGCTTCGGCCAGTCCCTTTAAAACCTGGGAAGATTATCCAACTGCCTTTGCTGCTGAGCAGGGAAATCGAATCCACTTTGGAGTGCAAATCGAAAGTAACGACAGTGGCGATTTTGCATTGCAAGAACTCAGTTGGGCCTTGGACAGCGATGACGAGACGAATTACTTTGATCAGCAGGGAAGTTTTGCGAACGCCGCCTATTCAAAAACGAGAGTGGGCACCAACTATGGCGCCGATGGGCAGCCAGGTGGCGGAGATGATCTGGTCTATGATAACGGTCAAAACGGCGCGTTGCGTGTTCATGAATTGACCTATGTTGGAGTGGGCGACGGATTTTTCTCGCAGGAACCGAGTCCCACTTCGAACCTCGATGATGTTGATGCAACGCTTCGATCTCTCTTAGGAGCGTGCACGGACTGCGCGTTTGGTCTGACTGCCACCTATACGCTTTCACAGCCTGATACGGAGACTGTCGTGAGTGGTAGTGGGTCGGTGGAGGTATTGATACAGCCAGGGTTTGGTAGCGACTTCAATCGTAATTTCAGGTTAGACAGCGGAGATCTCGACCTGTTGACTCCGCAAATCGATCTGGGATCAACCGACATTCTTTACGATCTCGACCGCAACGGTGTCGTCGAATTTGAAGATTTGCGGATCGCAGTCCAGGAACTGCATTACACTTACATCGGCGATGCCAACGACGACGGTGAATTCACGAGTGATGACTTGATCCAAGTGTTTGTAGCAGGTCTCTATGAGAGCGACGAAGTGAATGACGCTGTCTGGTCAACGGGAGATTGGAATGGAGACCGAGAATTCAGCTCGACCGATATCGTCTTCGCCTTTCAAGATGCTGGCTATGAGCAGGGGCCACGTCCCGCGGTCGCTGCCGCTATGCCGGTCCCTGAACCGTCAACCGCTTTGCTGATGGTTATCGCTTTGTCCTGCGTGGTCTTTACGGGACTCCGTCAGAAGCGGTACGACTGCATTCGCGTTTCCGACAGGCGGTGACTCGCGATTGGTGATTTGCTAGTCCTGCTTCTCAAGTTCGCCGAGCACATCGGGCTGATCGGGTTCCACGCGACCTTTCAAATGCTCTCCGAAGAATTGCTCCATCGCACGGTAAACTTCGAAGCGGTTTTCTTCGTTACGAAACCCATGGCCTTCGTTGTCCTTGACCATGTAGGGAACCTCAATGCCTCGCTCTTTGAGGGCGGCGACAATCTGATCCGATTCTGAGATTTTCACGCGAGGGTCATTGGCCCCCTGAGCAATCATTAGTGGCGATTTGATTTTATCCGCATGAAAAACGGGTGAAACGGCTCGCATCATGTCCTGATCTTTCTCAGGGTCACCCATCATCTCGTACATCATTTCTCGCATCGGTTCCCAATAGGGCGGAATGGTTTCAAGGATCGTGAATAAACTTGAGACCCCTACGTAGTCGACACCGCAAGCATACAGATCAGGGGTGAAGGCGAGCCCGGCTAAGACCACATATCCGCCATAGGAAGCTCCGAAGATGCCGATTCGATCCGGATCTGAAATACCCTGGTCAATGAGCCACTCGACACCGTCAGTGACATCGTTTTGCATCGTCTGCCCCCATTCCTTAAAACTCATCTCCCAGAACTTACGACCAAAGCCAGTCGAACCACGGAAGTTGATCTGCAGAACGGCGTAACCTCGGTTCGCTAAAAACTGGACGTCAGGTCGAAAGCCCCATGTGTCTCGAGCCCATGGCCCACCGTGGGGAAGAATCACGGTTGGCAGATCTTGAGGCTCAACTCCAACCGGCAACGTGAGATAGCCATAAATCAACAGGCCATCTCGCGACTGAAAGACAATCGGTCGCATGGGAGCTAGTTCTTTCGGCTCGAGCCAGGGACTGATATCTGCCAGGTGCGTGAGTTCTTCTTTTTCGAGATCGTAAAAGTAGTAGGCGCCTCGTGACCGATCGCTGGTGGCACGTACTAGATACTTGTTCTCATCCAAATTGTAACTGACGAGTGCGATTTCCTGATCAGGCAGTTGCTCTTCCAGGAAATCTTGCATCTCGCGACGCTTGTTATCGAAAAAATGATAACCGCGTTTCG
>Ga0163179_10000858_pt1 | contig 21775 bp, 15 predicted proteins | sample AtlANTMetagenome_FD_109643 | JGI IMG/M metagenome (GOLD analysis project Ga0163179, IMG submission 109643) | Marine eukaryotic phytoplankton communities from the Atlantic Ocean - Atlantic ANT 2 Metagenome | ecosystem: Environmental > Aquatic > Marine > Oceanic | place: North Atlantic Ocean...
AAGCTCTTTCTGGGTCTTAAGTTCCTTTCCTGACTCCGGATCCTTGATCTTGTTCTCCGCCAGCCACTTTTCGGCGTCATAGTCGAGATTGAAGACTTCTTCCAGCGGCCTCAGGTGTTCCTCCGGGTTGCGGTGGCAGTCGAGACACCAGCCCATCGAGTGGGATTCAGCCTGATAGACCACTTCCATCTCGTTCACCTTTCCGTGACAGGACGCACAGGAAACTCCCCGGTTCACGTGCGCCGAGTGGTTAAAGAATACGTAATCGGGATTCTTGTGGACCCGCACCCACTTGATGGGCTCGCCATCATACTCGGGGTATTCCGTGTCAAAGGCCCGTCGCAGCGGTTTGAGCTTGTCGCTGTCCTTGCGCACGTGCTGGTGGCAGTTCCAGCAGGTGCTCGCGGACGGGATGTTGGCATGCCCGGAGTGCTCGACGAAGCTATGGCAATAGCGGCAATCCATCCCGAGCTGGTTCACGTGCAGCTCATGGTCATAGGGAATGGGCTGAGCGGGCTGGTATCCGACCCGCTGCGCCTTGGGCGTGGCGTAATAGGAGAACGCGACTACCACCCCTGCCCCAGCAACCCCTAGGCAAACCGCGATCTTAAGCGGCAAAACATTCGTCCAGCGCGGGAAAAAATTGGCCATCGGCTTAAGGTTGGGGAGACAGTTACACTTTGTGAAATTTTTCACAAGGAGATTGTGAAAATTTTCACAAGCGTGATTTATGGGTCACTCGGCAAGGGAAAATTGGAGCACCGCCGCAATAATAAGCTCCCTGATTTCAAGCAACACCAAACTGGTTCAAACACCACAAAAATGGGCCGCTCTGGAAGTGCCTTGTGAATAACTCTGCCGATTTCCCTCCCCGCACAGCGCCGCGCCTCATCACCCCCTGTTTTCCGGGGTTCCCTCCCCCTGCCCCACGGGAAGTTCCTGCCGCGCATTCCCGCCTCGATTCAGGCATCCAAGGGCCCTGGCAGCTTCCTTCCCCAACGAAAAGCCCGCAGCCAAAGCCGCGGGCCTTCTGCCTGGGGATCATCCCGGCGCGCCCTACTTCGAAGGCACGTCAAAGTCCCCAAGAGCATACTGCAGGCCTCCCAGGTAGATCTTCAGCACATCGGGATGCCAGTACATCGCGTCATTATGACCCAGCGAGCAATAGAAGACCCGTCCCTCGCCCCACTTGCGCACCCAAGCCACCCCATAATCGCGATCGGCCCGCTTGAGACGCTTCTTGTCGCTTTTTTCAAGGTCAAGGCGCAGGAGCATCTGCACCTTGCTGGAGTCATAGGGGTCCTGCATCTGGTAGATTTCCTCCTTGAAGGCCATGCTTTCACCGTTGAGATGTGCAACGATGGGATGCTTCTCCTGACCTTTTTCCACCGCGATCGTGACATTGCTACCCCCTCCCCAGGGGTGCCCGTCAAAGGCTCCGTTAATCATCTTGGAATATTCAGGGGTATGGCTTCCCCTCGGCTTGAGAGTGTCCGTCGCGGAGTGAAACCCGGCAAATCCCTTGCCACTTCGTACGAAGTCCTGAAGGTTCTTCTGCAGCCGCTCGGAACGGGCCTGAGCATCTGGTTGACCCTTCTCCAGAAATGGGTCTCCGGTAGTGTTGAGGAACAGGATGGCATCGAACTCGTTGATCCTGTCACTCTCAAAGTTGCCGAGGTCATCGCTCAGGACCGCTTCATAGGCTCCGGTCTTCTCCCCCATCATCCTGACCGCAGTCAGTCCCGTCGGGATTGAGCCGTGGCGAAATCCACCGGTTCGGGAAAATACAAGGAGCTTGCGCTTCTTCTTGGGCTCAGCGAAGGCTTTCTCGGGCAGGCTGGGCGCGATCTTATCGGCATTCTTGCCCTCGGGCTTGCCATCTTTCTGGCCAATAGCCAGCGGAACCATGGCAGTCGCCAGAGCGATCGGCAGGATAATGGAGAGGTGGTTTTTCATGGTATTTGAGCTGATGGTTGCCTAGCAAAGCTAGAGCTTAGGTCGAAGCGAAGCAATCCTTCATTCGAGGCACCACACCTCACAACTCATTGGTCACGAGTTGAATCCTCACTCGCTGCACCCCCTCCGCACCTGCTGGAGCTCCCTTCGGCCGTCCGCATCACCCCTGGCTGCAGGGTGCAGCCAGCCCCCTCTCGCCATGGGAATCATCACTGCCGCGCACGCACTCACGTGTGTTGGCGACCGCGGCCCGGGCTAGAGATCCAACTTGGTCCAGGCCGCATTGTTGCGGGAAGATTCCACGCAGGCCTTGATGAAGGCATTGCCGGCCACTCCGTCGTCTACGCCGGGATGATCATAGCCACCGGCAGGAGGCTCATTGCCCTCAATCTGATCGCTGATGGCCCGGCCTGCGGCGAGGTAGATATTCGCAAAGGCCTCGATGAATCCCTCGGGATGTGCAAAGGGAGTCCGGGAGTTCGAGGAGGCTGCCTCCCCCAGGTAATCGTTGCCACGCCGGTAGGTTTTCCGGGGCGCATTGGCATACTTCACGATGAGTTCGTTAGGATCTTCCTGATGCCACTCGATGGAGGCCTTGGTTCCGTAGGCCCGGATATTGAGATTATTCTCGTCGCCGTTGGAAATCTGGGACGCGTAGATGATTCCCTTCACCCCGTCCGTAAAGCGCACAAGGCAGTTCCCGTCGTCGTCGAGCTCCCGCCCCGGAATGAAGGCAGACAACTCCGCCGCGAGTTCCTCCACCTCCACACCGCAGATGTAACGAACCAGATTGTGCGCGTGCGTCCCGATATCCCCCATGCAGTTGGAAGCCCCCGCAATACTCGGGTCAGCCCGCCAGTTGGAGATCTTACCCTGCCCATCGCCTTCCACGTCGCCAACCGCGTAACCCTGCGGATACTCGGCCACCACCTTGAGCAGGCGGCCAAGCTCGCCATCCTGCACCATCCGGCGAGCCTCCTTGACCATCGGATATCCGGTATAGTTGTGGGTCAGGCAGAAGACCTTGCCGCTGGCATGAACGAGCTGCTGCAGGTCCTTGGCATCCTCAAGGTTACTGGAAAGCGGCTTGTCGCAAATCACATTGAATCCCGCTTCCAGGAAGGTTTTCGCTACCGGGACGTGCAGGTGGTTCTGCACCACGATGGTCACGAAATCGATCTTGTCCTCCCGGGCTGCCTCCTTCTCGGCCATCTCCTCGTAGGACCCATAGACGCGGTCCGGATCGAGAAAGAAGTCCGCCCCGCTGAGCCTCGATTTTTCAGGATCAGACGAGAAGGCTCCCGCCACCAGTTCGATCTTACCATCGAGGTTGGCCGCCATGCGGTGCACTGCGCCGATGAACGCGCCGCGCCCACCGCCAACCATTCCCATGCGGAGTTTTCTGTTGAGTGCCATGTCTGTAAACTGTGAGAGATGAATTTGGATTGAGGACAGGCGCGGAACCCGCCGGAGAGTATTCAGAGGGTAACCGGAGCCCCCGAGCTCGCTGACTCATACAGCGCATCAATGATCTTCATGAGCTTGAGAGCCTCATCTGGAGTATTCAAGGGTTCGGCCGTCCCCTCGATGGTCTCCACGAAGTTGGCCGCGGAGGCAATCCGCCCCATATCTTCGCAGGGCTCCGTTTCAATACTGCGGTTAACCGACTTGCCATCCTCCTGCACATACAGCTCACAGGAATCTATCGCTGTTTCGTCAAGACCGTCGCTTCCAAAGAGACGTTCGACCTTCCCTCCCGCCCTGCTTCCCTGAAACACGACCGAGACGACTTCCCGCTCAATCATTTCCGCCCAGGAATTCCGCAGGCTGAGAACCTGCCCACTCTTGAAGGTCACCAGTCCGTGTGCAGCAGCTTCCACGTCCGTCTTTCCCTCCGCATTGTCAGGAATTCCCCAGGGCCCCTTGAACGCCTTGTCGGTGATGAAGTCGTCAAAGGTCCGTCCCAGGACATGCGCCGGTTCGGGATAGCCCATGAAATACAAGGCCAGGTCGATCATGTGCAGCAGATCAATGACCGGGCCTCCACCGGAGAGTTCCTTGGTCGTGAACCAGCCACCAAAACCCGGGATCCCAGTCCGGCGGATCCACTGCGACTGGGCAGAATTAATTGTGCCCACCGTCCCATCCGCGATCAGCTTCATCATGGCCTGCGATTCAGGCCGGGCCCGGTTGTTGAAGTTGAACATGAGGACCTTCCCCGCCTTTTCAGCTGCGGCAATCATCTCGTGAACCTCCGCCGCATTGAGGGCCGGAGGTTTTTCGCAGAAGACATGCTTCCCCGCTTCCAGAGCCTGGATGGCCAGAGGTGCATGGAACTTGTTGGGAACAATAATGCTGACCGCATCGATATCCGACTCGAGAAACTCCCCGGTATCCCCGAAAACATTGGGGATATTCCAGCTATCTGCCGACGCCTGCGCCGCTTCCCGGTTCACGTCCGCGATGGCAGCCAACTCGCCCCCACCCTGTTGAAATCCGGGCGCGTGATACTGGAGCATCCCTCCCGCTCCAATGACCCCTACCTTTGTTGCCATGATCTGAAACGCGGTTGAAAATTACTGGTTCTCCTTGTCGAAGGCCGAGTCGAAGATCACATCACTGGGCGCGAAATCGAGGTCCCTGGTGAAGGCGCAGCTTTCCGCGGCCCCGTGGAAACGGTCCATCCGGCCATCCTCCCACTCAACTGAAAGCGGTCCGGCATAGGCAATGTCATTCAGGGCCACGATGATTTCCTCGAAGTCGGTGTCACCCCGTCCCACCGAACGAAAATCCCAGAAGCGCCGTGCGTCCGTAAAGTCGGTGTGACCACCAAAGACTCCCACCGTGCCATCGCCATGACCCCACCAGGCATCCTTCATGTGCACGTGGAAAATACGGTCCGCGAAATCACGGATGAACTTCACATAATCGACACCCTGGTAGCCCAAGTGACTTGGATCGTAGTTGAACCCGAACCGCTTGTGCCCATCGACGGCCTCAATGGCCCGCGAAGCAGAGGCAATGTCAAAGGCGATTTCCGTAGGATGCACTTCCAGTCCGAAATCCACGTTGACGGCATCAAATTCATCGAGAATTGGCTTCCAGCGGGCCGCAAAATCGTCAAAGCCCTTCTGGTAATACGCTTGGTTGGTGGGCGGGAAGGCGTAGATGGAATGCCAGATGCTGGATCCGGTGAATCCGTTCACCACCGCGCGGCCGTTTCCGGCCGGCTTGCCGGACATGTAGTCTGCGCCCGCATCAATGAGTTTACGACAGGCCCGGGCCGTGTCGATCATCTCCTGGGCCGCCCGCTGTCGCACGCCTTCCGGATCACCATCGCCCCACACCTCGGGGGAGAGAATGGCCTGGTGGCGTTCGTCAATATTGTCGCAAACCGCCTGCCCTACCAGATGGTTCGAGATCGCATAGCACACCATGTCGTGCTGCTTCAGAAGCTCCCAGCGGCCCTCGACGTAGCCGTCCTCGTTGAGCGCCTTCTGCACATCAAAGTGGTCGCCCCAGCAGGCGAGTTCAACTCCATCATAGCCCATCTCCTTGACCAGGGGGAGCAGCTGAGCGAGAGAAAGATCGGCCCACTGGCCGGTGAATAATGTTACTGGTCGTGCCATCGGTTTGTGTGGTTGCGGATTGCTGTTGCTGTTGTCCTTAGTCATTAGTGAGCGAAAACGCCTCGTGCAAGGCTGAGACCCACTTTTGCTCAAGATCGTTGTAAATGTCGCCCGCGCCCTCCTCGGGAGTCACGGTCGAACCTGGTTCCGGCTGGCAGAACGAAGCTTCCAGCTCTTCCAGGGGAATGCCGCAGGAAGCCTCCGCTGCGCGCATGGCCGCTCCAAGGGCCGCGGATCCCGTCACACTCAGCCGCGAAACAGGAACGCCAAACACGCTGGCGACCGTCTGTGCGATACCGTCGTTCCGGGAGGCCCCACCGGTCAGGTAGATGGTCTCGGGATCCACGCCGAGCCAGCGCGCATGCACCTTCATGTTGAGGAACTGTCCTTCCAGCACGGCCCGCACAACGGCAGCCGGTTCCGCAGAATCCAGCCCCACGGAGACCACCCCGCTGGACTCTACACGCGGCGTGATCTCAGGACCAAAGAAGGGCAGCATCAGACGCCCCTCGTTGCCAATCGGCGTCTTGGCCAAGCCCTCCCGGTCAAAGTCGGCCCACTCCAGCCCCAGGTCCTCCTTGACCCGCTCCCGTGCAAGGGAGCCGTTCAGGAAACAAATCAGGCTCATGAAACCACCCAGCGGATTTCCGAAGACGTGCCCATAGCCGTTCGGGTCCGTGCGCGGCTCCGGCATGGCGGCGAACAGGGTATCACTCGTCCCCAGGCTGATGACTACCTTGCCCGGCCGGGACGCCCCCATGCCCACCAGGCTGCAGGGGTTGTCCCCGGAAAACAGCACAACCTCACAATCCGCACTGAGGCCGTATTTCTCCACGAAGAAGGAACTCACAGTTCCTGCAATCGTGGAGGAGGCCTGCGCAGGGGGGAGCTTCTCACGCAGCCCGGGGACGGTAGCATCCAGGAGAGTGTCATCCCAGTCTCCGGAAGCCAGGTTGAGCAGGTTCATTCCCGCTCCGTCACCGTGATCAATGGGCACGCTCCGGCCGGCAAGAATCGACGCCATGAACGAGCTTACGAGATGGATCACCCCGGTCAGCTCCCAAGCGTCGACGTGCAATTTGGCAAAACGGCGTATCTGCGGGCCGGTGAAGCGCTCGATCGCAATTGAACCACTCCGGCTGCAGACCTCGGCATTACCACCTACCGCCCGGGCGATTTCTGCACACTCCTCGCTGGTCGCAGTGTCCATCCAGATCGGAGCGGTCTGCCGGGTGAGATGGGAGAGGACCTGGGATTTCAAGGTCCGGTTCGCATCGAGATTGCGCACCGTGTCCGCAAATCCCTCATCAAGGTAGACACTGCCATGCTGTTGGCCAGAGCCCGCAATGGCTGCGATCTCCCCAAGGTTGACCTCGCTTGCGGAAAGGCGCTCAAAAAGCAGTTCGAGGGCATCGAGCCACATCAGGGGGTCGCTGTGAACCTCCCCACCCTCACCGCCGGGGATGAATCCCGAGGGCTGCCCATAGTCCGGCAGATCACCACCAAAGCTCACGGTTTCTTCGTGGATAATCGATCCGGAGTCCGTGTCCAGCACGACAGCCGAGACGCTCTGGGTCGATGAGTCTAGTCCAAGAACGGTGGGCATGACGGGATGTTAGCTGCGATATTTGGGCTGGGCTTCGGAATGGAGGCCGGAGCGCACTCAGCTGGCGAGCACCCCCTCGACACCAATAACCAAAGGAGCCAAAGGGCCCAAAGGAGCCAAAGGGCCCAAAGGAGCCAAAGGGCCTGTAGGAGGTCCGATTGGCACGGCAGGTGCTTTGGCTTCCATAGCGTGTTGCTAGCAGCGGCGCGGAAGATCTCCCGGTTTCATTGGGTTTTTCCGGCAGGTCATCCGCGCCGTCTGCGTCTTAACCTTCACAGGGCGAAGGCTTAGAGGTAATCGTTGAGGAGGTTTTCCAGCATTTCCTGTCGACCGCTCTCCAAGGTGGGCGAGTCAATTCCGAGTGCATAGGCGTCGAGAGAGTCCAAGCTGGAGGATCCGGACTCAATGTCCGCCCCAACCCCGCTGTCGTAGGACGAGTAGCGGGCCTTCACAAACTCATCAAAGCGCCCATCCTCAATGATTCTGGCCGCGATCTTGAGTCCACGCGCAAAGGCATCCATCCCGCCGACATGAGCGTGGAAGAGATCTTCCGGAAGATGGGATTCACGTCGGCGCTTGGCGTCAAAGTTGAGCCCCCCGGTGGTGAAGCCCTGCCCCCCGTTCATCTTCAATACCCGCAACATGATGTTGGCACAGCTGTAGATATTAGTCGGAAACTGGTCTGTATCCCAGCCGATCAACTGGTCGCCGCGGTTGGCATCAATCGAGCCCAGGGCCCCCGCAGCGGAGGCCACATCGAGTTCGTGCTCCATGGTATGCCCCGCCAACTCCGCGTGGTTGGTTTCGATATTGAGCTTGAGGTGATCCAGAAGATCATACTCCCTCAGGAAATTGAGGCAGGCCGCCGCATCGGAGTCATACTGGTGGGTAGACGGCTCCCGGGGCTTGGGCTCAATGTAAAACTGACCGGTGAACCCGATCTTCTTGGCATGATCAACCGCCATGTGCAGAAGACGTGCAAGATGATCAAGCTCGCGCTTCATGTCCGTATTGATCAGTGAGGCGTATCCCTCCCTTCCTCCCCAGAAAACGTAGCCGGCCCCTCCCAGGGCGTGGGTCGCCTCCAGAGCGTGCTTCACCTGACTGGCGGCATAGGCAAACACGTCGGCGTTGGGAGAAGTGGCGGCACCCTGCGCGTAGCGCGGATGAGCGAACAGACAGGCCGTTCCCCAAAGGAGCTTCCGGCCGGTCCCGTCCTGCCCCCCCTTGAGTTCCTGGGTCACCCGCTCCAGGTTGGAGTGAGTTTCTGCCCAGCTGCTGCCCTCCGGCGAGACATCCCGGTCATGAAAGCAATACCAATCGATCTGGCACTTCTCGAGAAACTCAAAAAAGACGGGCACGCGCGCCAGTGCATTGTCCAACGATTCGCTCCCGTCATCCCAGGGCATGAGCGCAGTTCCCACCCCAAAAGGATCGCCCAGTGGGTTACGCATGCAGTGCCAGTAGGCGGCACCAAAGCGCAGGTGGTCCTTCATGCTTTTCCCGGCGACCAGCTCGTCAGGGTTGTAGTGACGGAAGGCGAGCGGATTGTCCGAATCCGGCCCTTCAAATTCGATCTTGGAGACGTTGGGGAAGTAGTCTGACATGATGTACGAAAACGTTTTTTCACCTTGAACCGAGGGCGTTCAGGGCGCGCGACGCTACAGCCCCCCCTCCTGTCGGGCCAGAAATAAATCCGCCATCTTTTTGTTGAAAATCGTTGCACGTTTGTCGGAAGAAAGGAATTTTCCCGAGACGCTATTTAACCCAATTCCGCAGGAACGGATTGTCCAATGACCAGCGAATCCGAAGCAGCAGGATCTGCCGCAACCACGAATTCACCAATCTGCGGATTCGAATCCTTTGTGAGCACCCTGCGCCCCGGCCAGATCGCCCTCGGACTCTTTGAAGCCCTTCCCGATGTCCTCTTCTGGATCAAGGACCGGCAAAGCCGGTTCATTTTTGTAAACCGCGCCTTCAGCGACCTCATTCGCCGACGGCCCGAGGACTTCATCGGTCGCACCGACACCGATATTTTCCCCGCCGAAATCGCCCGCTCCTTCCTTCAGGATGACCAGACTGTCTTTGAAACTGGAAAGTCGATCCTCAACAAGATGGAGCTGGTAACCCGCAAAGCTGGCGGAATCGAATGGCGCATGACCTCCAAGGTTCCCCTCGTCAGTAACGATGGCGAACTGGTGGGAACTTCCGGAATCTCCAGACGGCTCGACCAGCGTGAGGGCCACCCACTACCGGCCCCCTATCGCGCACTGTCGGAGCTTGTCAATTTTGTGCACGACAACGTGAACCAGCCGCTCAGCGTTGATGAACTGTCCAAGAGAGCGGGCATGTCCATCAGCACCCTGGAACGCCGCTTCCGGAGCCACCTTGGCACCTCACCCAAGCGCTTTATTCTGCATGCAAAGATCGCCGCCGCCTGCGATCGTCTCCTTCAAACTCCCATGAGCGTGGGCGAAATTGCGGAATCCCTCGGCTACCTTGAGCACGCTTCCTTCACACGGGCATTCACCAGCGTGATGCATATGTCCCCCACCGCTTATCGCAAGTATTACCAGGTGCAGACCTGATAGGGACCCGACACGCACCTGGCGCCACAGGAAAATCCAGCTCCTCGTCCAGCAGCCGCCTCATCCGCTACTCTTCGCCCCCTTCTCGCGCAGCAGGTTCCGGCCCGGGCCCGGGCTCGGGACGCAGGAAGCGGATCCCTTCGCTGAGCTCCTCCGTCACCGTTTCCATCATCTCCGCCTGGACCACCTCGAAGATCTCTGCCTGCCGGCCGGAGAGAATCTGACGCGGCGCATCCCCCATGGAGGAGACCCCGGACTTCCAGTCATCTCGGAGGCGCTGCACCATCCCCGGTTCGGAAAGCTGTTCGAGCACTCCTCGCCCTTCCCAACGCTCGCGCATGCCGCTTTCAACCCGGGCGCTGTAAAGGAGATCGACGAGCTGGGCCTCCTGTTCCGCGGTCATGGGCACGCCCTCGGCCATCATGACAGTCCGCAGTCCATCCATCTGCTCATACTCCGGCACCCTTGCCTGGTACTGGCGATACCGGTCCCAGTCTTCCTCATCATTCAGAAAAGCTTTCATCTCCCTGAGACGCCGCTCCCGCTCCGTTTCCCACGTCTGCATGATGTAGTCGCGATCTTCGTCTTTGGCCATCAGGAGCTCCATCCAGAGCATGTCCTCCGAGCCAAGCTCGGCGCCTGCCAACTCAAGAAAGTGCCCACGCTCTTCATCGGAAAAGGCAAAATCCTTCAGAAGCGGGGCAAAACGTTCCTCCGCATTCTCGACACTCTCCTCCAAAGCCATTTTCCTGCCCGCATCGGTCTGCATCAGGGCGCGAATTAACTGTCCCACCACCTCATCGGGACTCTGTGAGTCACCGCCCTCCGTCAACCCTGACGCAAGATCCGCCGAGCGAGCTTCAGCCCCCGGCCGTTCACTCTTGGCCCTGCCGCTGCCACCTCGAACCGCAGGGAGAGCCCGGCCCTCCGAAACTACCGGGCCTGCTGCTCCCGCCTCCGACTTCCTGATCGCACGCTCCTCTCTGGTATCCGCAAGCTGGTTCTCAAGATCCGAGATTCGATTCACCGCCAAAACCAGCATTCCCGCCAAAGAAACCGACACGACTATAGACAGCAGGAGCCCGACCCTCATGCGTTCTTTCATTAACACGAATCACCCTTCCAAAAACCCTGAATTGGCTATGGAACCGGGGCTCTCAACGCCCCGGTGGCACAGTAGACGGGTCCAGTTCGTCCCGACCCCTCATTGTCAATCGCCCTCTATAGTTATATAACTATCTAATCTTTAGATATTTACAATAAAATACGCCCTGCCCTCATTTTGCTCTTTTCTATTTAAACTAGTTAGACTAGTTTGTTTTTAGTGAGGAGGATAGGGATCTTTGAGGCCAAGACCAGGCTGAGCGCAATCGTGGCTGAGATCATGTCGCAGGGTGAGATCTTCCAGATCACCAAGCACGGCCGCGCTGTGGCCGAAATACGCCCACCCAGTAATGAGCTGACCAAACCGCAGCGGGGCTCGGCCAGTGGCCCTGGCTTCTGGATGGCCGAGGACTTCGATGATCCCCTCTAGAGTAACGCCCGAAACACTTTCAACTGCCTACCTTTACTCTCCGCGCCGGGCTAATGCTCCTGAAGCAACCGGAGGAGACCCCAAAGCTGCTGCCACTCCCCGAGCGAAACCCCGATCCCCATCCCCCCAAGGAACATACTGCCTGACCCTCCCCGGGTTCACCCCACGCTAGCAAAAAAGCCCGGTAACAACCGGGCACCCCCTTTAACTGCTACCCTGCAACCCCTGCCTTGCCGGACCCCGGGACCTCGTTCCGGGGTCCGGCCGGTTTAGAGGCCAGCATTGATCTGTTCCGCTTCACCCCTCATGAATCTGCTTCTCGACTCCAATACCGTCGTCTGGTTCCTGGAAGGAGCCCCCGAGCTCTCGGACACAGCGGCCAGCCTGATCGAGAGCCTCGAATCGCGCTCCATGGTCAGCTCCGTCACTTCGTGGGAGCTGGCGATTAAAACTGGGCTCGGCAAACTGCGCCTTCCCTATAGCCTCGATGAGGAATTTGATTCCGCCCTCGAATCAATTGGCTTCGAGCTCCTTCCCCTCAGCAAGGCTGCTCTTGAACGCACTACCCGTCTCCCCGGTCACCACCGTGACCCCTTCGACCGGCTTCTGGTGGCCGAGGCCATGGAGCTCAGTGCGGCCCTCGTCAGCCCAAACGAGATCTTCGACCACTACGGGGTGAAGCGCATCTGGTAACTGTTTCTCAGGGGTCACTCTCGCGTTCGACAAGCCGTTGAAACGCCTCCCGCAGACGGGACGTCAGCACACCCGGCACTCTCGGAAGCTCCAATCCGTCAACCGCCCGGATGGGCTGCACCTCCCGCGTGGTGGATGTCAGAAAGGCCTCCGCAGCCTCATGGAGCGTGGTTACCGGCACCGACTTCTCCATGACTTCCACTCCCTCCCGCTCACAGAGCTCCAGGACGAGCGCGCGGGTCACTCCCGGCAGGCAACCACTGGAAAGTGGAGGAGTGACAAGTTTACCACCACTCACCAGGAAGATGTTTGATCCCGTCCCCTCACAAAGCTCCCCCTTCGTATTGGCGAAAACAGCCTCTCCGGCCCCGCCTTCCCTCGCGCGGGCAAGCGCCACCACATTCTCGCCATAAGAGGTGGTTTTCAACCCGGCCAGCGCCCCCTGCTCATTACGCGTGTATGAAACAACGATGACATCCTCGGTAGCCCCCCATTCCGCTAACGCAGAAGCTGCCACCAGAGTAGTTTCTCCTGCCTTTCCACGCTCACTCCCCAGGGGAGCCGGCCCCCCGGTGACTGTAATTCGAATTCGCGCCCGCCCCGCCTCCAGCTTGTTGGCCGTCAACACGCACTGTAATGCGGACTTAACTTCATCAGCAGCACGCAGAGAGAGCCCCATGGCCTCCGCTGATTTTGCCAGGCGACGATAGTGCCTCGTAAAGGCAAAGGGCATGCCCGCATGAGAAATCATCGTCTCGAAGATTCCATTCCCCACTGTGATGCCATGATCAAAGGGAGAGATCTGAACCTCTTCAGCCGAGTACAGGGTGCCATTCATCCAGACAATTGCAGGCATTCCGGCAGCACATCGCATCCGGGGAAGGTTTGCAACTCCCGCAGAATCCCCGATGCTCATCTCAGGCCTTGAACTATCTCGCTCATCTCCATCTGGCCGGACCAACCGAGCCCTCCCGCATCGGCAATCTCCTCGGTGATTTCGTCAAGGGAACTCCCGCTTCTCTCGCAGACCGCTACCCGGCAGACGTTCTCTCCGGGATTGTAATGCACCGTAAAATCGACCGCTTTACGGACGCCCATGAGCAGTTTCGGAGAGCACGTAAGCTGCTCGCTCCGGAGCGACGGCGCTTTGCTGGAATCGTGGTAGATATCTTCTTCGATCATTTTCTTACCCGACACTGGTCCCTCTACTCCGAGGAACCACTCGAACAGTTCATCGAACGTGCCTACACGTCTATCGAACGGCACCCGGAGTGGCTGAGCCCGGAACTTGCTGCTGTTGCTCCCCGCATGCGCGAGCAGGACTGGCTTCATAGCTACAAGTCCCAGGAAGGTGTAGGCTACACCCTCTACCGGGTCGCCCGCCGCTCTCCCCGGACGGCCACCATCAGGCAATCCACGGATGACCTCACCGAAAACTATCACGTCTTCGAAGATTGTTTCCTGAACTTTTACCCGGATGCCCTGGCCTACGCCGCCTCTCTTCTGCCTCCGGCCTCTCAGGAAGGCTGAGGCTGTCCTTCAACCCCCTCTCGAAAGGCTCGCAGGGCCAGTTCGAGCAACTGAAGCTCGATCTGGAAAGCCTTCAGGAGTATACCCGAATGGCCCAATTCACCGCTCCGGGCCTGCTGGTCGAGTTCGCTCACACAATTCCAGGCCCGCCTCGCGCAATAGTTGCCGATAAGCCCCCGCATCCGGTGGGCCGCCTCATGAAGAGCCTCTGGGTCACCCTCGCCCTCCGCTTTCTCGAGATCCGCCCACATCGCCCAGACTTCGTCCTCAAAAATACGGATCAACTCACACATCAGCGCCTCATCAACTATGCGTTCCCGGAATCCTTCCGGATCGAAAACCGACGCATCGCGCTTCACGGGCCCCGCCTCCACAGGCCCCGCAGCATCCACGGACTGCCCCGCTTCAGGAGCGGGCACATTCGTGTCAGGAGGGCTGGCAAAACGCTCCACCACCTCATACAGCTCATGCGCTTCGATGGGTTTGGAAACATAATCATCCATTCCAGCCGCAAGACACTCTTCCCGATCTCCCGGCATCGCGTGGGCGGTCATCGCAATAATGGGAACACGCCGGTCTCGCTCCTTTTCCTGAGCCCGAATCTCCCGCGTGGCCTCGTAGCCGCTCATGACCGGCATCTGGATATCCATCAGAACGGCGTCAAATTCCTCCGTTTTCAGAAGCTTCACCGCTTCCCGTCCATTATCCACCACCCGCACCCTGTGCCCTCGTCGCTCAAGCAGGCGGATTGCCACCAGCTGGTTCACCTTCCCATCCTCCGCCAGAAGGATATTCATTTCAGAAATCTCAGCGGGGCGTCTTCCCACCTCGCGCTGGCGTTGACGTGGCAGTCGCGCACTCATTCCCATCGCGTGCACGATCGCATCGAGAAAGGTCGACTCCTTGATTGGTTTGCTCACCACTTTCACAACGCCTACTCCGGCTGCCTCCTCGCTACGGGCCGACTCACTGACGGAACTGAGCATGATGAATGGCATCTCCGATCCATGCGCCTGCTCCCGAATTCGGCCTGCCAGCTCGATTCCATCCATCCCTGGCATGGCACGGTCGATCACCGCCAGTTTTACTTCCTGACCTGCAAGCGCCATCTCCTTCAGTTTCGTAAGGGCGTTCATCCCATCCGCGCAGAGCATTGCGGTCATGCCCCAGTTCTTGAGGATCGCGCCCACGATCTCCCGGTGGGTCGAGTTGTCATCCACCACCAGTACGGGCAATCCTTCCAGAGATCGCAAGACACTCGTCTCTCCGCCCGTCTCTGCCGGCCCGACCCCGAAGACACCCGTGAACTGGAACAAGCTTCCTTCCCCTTCCACGCTCTCGACCGAGATGTCACCACCCATCTTCTCCACAATGCGCTTGGAGATGGCCAGCCCCAGTCCAGACCCCCCGAACTCCCTCGTGGTTGAGGTATCTGCCTGGGCGAATACATCGAAAATCGTCTCCAGCCGGTCCTGCCGCACACCAATACCGGTGTCTTGTACCTTGAAGAGAAGTTGCAGTTGTCCCTCCTCACTCCCTACCTCTTCCACACTGACCATGACCTCCCCCTCGTCCGTAAACTTGAGCGCGTTACCCACCAGGTTGACAATCACCTGACGCAGGCGTGTCAAATCTCCGATCACGATCCGGGGGACTGCCGGCCCCACATGAAAGGCCAGCTCCAGATTCTTTTCCTCCGCGCGGGGCGAAAGGGTCTGGAGAATATCTCCCAACGCGTCACGCAGATCAAAGTCGCGGCGCTCCAGCTCCAGCTTACCCGCCTCGATCTTCGAATAATCGAGGATATCATTCAGGAGCATGAGGAGAGCCTGCGCCGACTGCTCCACCAGGAGCTGGTAGTGGCGCTGCTCCTCAGTGAGCTCTGTTCCCAGCGTCAGGTCCGTGATCCCCACGATCGCATTCATGGGGGTCCGAATCTCATGGCTCATGTTGGCCAGAAAATCTCCCTTCGCCCTGCTCGCCTCCTCGGCACGCTCCATGGCTACCCGTAAGTCGTCCTGAGCCTCTCCGAGGCGAACAGTCATCTTGTTGAACTCGTGGCTGAGATCAGAGAGCTCGTCGCGTCCCGACTCTGGAATTGGCTCCTCATTCGTTCCCTTCCCGATCTTCTTGGTGGCCTCCACCAGATGCCTCATCCGGCGCGAAACTGGAAAAACCACCCACAGCATGACGGCCACCCCCAGGAAGGTTGCCGCCAGGGTCGCCAGGAGAACGTTGTTACGCAGCTGCCGGACCGGGGCAAGCAGGCTGTCTGCTTCCGCAGTGTGCACGGCGACCCAGCCCAGGCTCCTGACAATCCCGCCTTCTGGCGGTACCGCATAGGTGTAAACCTGCTCCCGGCCCGACGCATCTCGCTCGACAAGCTGCGTCCCTTCCAGCCTGCCGCTCCCGTTCTTCACGAGGTAGCGGCTTCCGTCCGAAAGAGCACGGGTCGTTCCCCGTCCTCCAATCCGAATCAGTTTCGCCTCCCTGTTCAGGAGGACCATGCCATGGTCCCGGCCCCCACGCCTCGCATAGGAATCCACCACCTCAAGAACTTCCTGCAGATCAATCTCAACGCGCAGCACCCCGACGAATTCACCTTCCCCGTTGTCGATCCGCCGGCAGAACTCCAAGCTCACGACTTCTCCGTCTCCTTCGCGCCCTCTCTTCGCCGTCACGTCCCCGAGATACTTCCCATCTGCTACTGATGCCTGCCACCATGCCTCCTCGTTGTGCAGATATGTCGCTACCGGCCTGCTCTGTGCTACAATCCCGCCGAACTCATTCGTCAGAATCACCTCACGGAAAACCTCAATTTCCCCACTTAACTGTTTCATCTTCAGGACAGTGGATCCCAGATCCTGTGAGAGGGCACCATCCACAAGCTCTGCAGTGGCGCCGCGCCTCACTTCGGGGTCCTCACTCACCCAGCGCTCGGCCCGTTCCCTGAGCTGAGCCGCAGCATCCGGCTGGGATCGACACTCCCGATTCGACTGAATCAACGCATCGATCACCTTGTCGTTACTGACCAGGTCTTCCCAGGTGCCCATCCGCGCCTTGAGAAGCCGGTCAATCTCCTCCTGCACCGAGGTAACCTCTGCCATCGCTGCGGTCTGAATTGCAGAACGCAGCTGATCCTGTGAAGTCTGCACCACATAGATGCCTACAAGCCAGATCAGGGCCGGCGGCACGCAGGTGGTGAAAAGGAGCTTTGTAGAAAGCCTCATCGCGGTCGGATCATCCCTCTATACTCGCGCGTATCCTACTGCGCCAGCAAAAGGCCGGACTCTCCCGGTCCGCACCGCCTCTCCTAGCTACACCGCCTTGAGAATCCCGGTCGAGTCCCCGAGACGTCCCGCAGGGGCACCAACCTCCTCCAGCATCCGCAGGTAAAGGTTGTTCAAGGGAAGATCGGCCTCGAGGTCTAGATGCCTACCGGCACGAAACTTTCCTCCCGCATGCCCCGCCAGGATGATGGGAAGGTCGTTGTGGGTGTGCTGGTTTCCATCGGAAAGCCCACCACCCCAGACGATCATGGAGTTGTAGAGCAAGGGCTTGCCATCAACATCCTTGGTGCTGCGCATGCGCTCGAGAAAATACGCAAACTGCTCGAGATAAAATGTGTCGATCCTCGAAATCTTCTCAATCTTGGAGCGGTTGCCCTGATGATGAGAAAGGCCATGGTGGCCCTCCTTCACGCCGTGGGTCGGGAAATTCCGGTTACTCCCATCATGCGCGAGCAGGAAGCTGGCGATCCGGGTCTGATCCGCACGAAAGGCCAGGATCATCATGTCGAACATGATCCTGATGTGCTCATGGTAGTTACGGGGAATGCCATTTTCCGGGGCCGCCACACCAGGATCCGGCGGAGGCCCCATGCTCTCGGCCTTTTCGATCTGCTGCTCGATCTCACGCACACCGGTCATGTATTCATCAAGCTTCTGCTGATCGTTACGCCCGAGGTTCTTTTCCATTGCCTTGGCATCCTCGAGAACGAAATCAAGAATGGACCTCTTCTCCGCGCTGCGAATGGCACGGCTCTCCTTGCGCTCTGACCGGGAACCACCGCCGAACAGGCGCTCGAAGACAAGTCTCGGATTCGACTCGGGCGTCATGGGCTGAGTCGCAGACCGCCAAGAAATGTTGTACTGGTAGGCGCAGGAGTATCCCGAATCACAGCTTCCCGACTTGCGCACCCCGTCACAGGAAAGCTCAAGCGATGGCAGCCGGGTTTCCCGGCCCAGATGATTAGCTGCCATCTGGTCCACCGAAATTCCCAGCCTGATATCCGATCCTGAGGTTTTCCTCGGCCGCGACCCGGTCAGGAAGGTTGCATTCCCACGCGCATGATCGCCTGCTCCATCGCGTCCCCCCCAGCCAGTGGCCTGCTCAAGGCCCTTGAGAATCTGCACGTCGGACCGGAACTTCTCCAATGACTTCATCGATTCGTTGAAGACGAAATCCTTACCGGATCCCTGAGGGCGCCATTTGTCCATGATGACCCCGTTGGGGAGGCAGAGATACGCCATGCGCAGCGGAGCCCCGGTCGCTGTCACTCCCCGTGCTCCCGCAGCAGCGCGGGCCACTCCCATGGAACTCAACCCGGGAAGAGCGACAGTCGCTCCCAGTCCACGCAGAAAGGCCCTTCGGCCCGGCAGCATCTTATTCTGGCTCATCAGGCCGCATTATACGCTATTTCGCTGAAACTTCGTACAGAAATCGTCGCCCGAAGAAATTACAGCCGAAGGGCCTAATTCTGCAGCCGATCCCCATCCCCCCGGCGTTTCTGAAACGGAGCGCTCTCAACAACCCCATAGATCAAGTCCAGCATTCTCCCCTCCGCGCCATTCAGGCGGGCAACAATCGCATCGACGGTCGGGGCGTCATAATACTCCACCCCCCGTCCCAGGGCGTAGGTAAGGATCTTCTCCGTCAGGCACCGATAAAAATCCTGCTTCCGGGAGGAGGCCAGGATCTCCTTCAGTTCCATGACGTTGGAGAATTTTTCTCCCGTGACGAGCTGGCCCGCACTGTCAATAGCCTTCCCTGCTTCCTCGTCCCTCCACTGCCCGATCGCATTGAAATTCTCAAGCGCCAATCCTATCGGGTCCATGCGTTCATGACATGACTTGCACAGGGCCTTTTCGCGGTGCGCGACCATCAACTCCCTCATGGTCCCGTCACTCACCTCCTTTCTCGCTTCCTCCAGTTCGGGAACATCAGGCGGAGCAGGCGGTGCGGGAGTTCCCAGAATGTTATCCAGGACAAAAAGGCCCCGCTTCACCGGAGAGGTCCTCGTGGGCTGTGAGGTGACGATCAGGAATGTTCCCTGCGTGAGGATCCCTCCCCGTGCCCACAGGTCCTTCCCAAAATCCACCCGGCGATGTTCCCGCCCCTTGACTCCGGGCACACCATAGAAATTCGCCAGAGCCTCATTGAGGAAGGAATACTTCGCGTTGAGCAATTCCAATACAGGCCGGTTCTCCCTCACGATGTGCTGGAAGAAAAGTTCCGTCTCAGTCTTCATGTTATTCCGAATCTCCTGATCGAAGATGCGCTCCGCAGACCTCTTGTTGCGTTCCCCCAGGATGCGCCGCACATCAATACTCAGGCTGCGGAGATCACGCGCCTGTAACCACTGCCCCACGAAATTCCGGACCATCCGGTCGGCCTTCCGGTCAGCCAGCATACGGTCCACCTGGGAGCGCAGGTTTTCACGCAGCTGCCCCCTGGAAGCCAGCTCAAGCAATTCCCGGTCTGGCGCGGAACTCCACAAGAAATAGGAAAGACGCGAAGCCAGGGAGAACTCATCCACCGGGACAATCTTCCCCGGGTTATCAGGCTCAGCCTGCACTTCACTCCTGAAGAGAAACCGGGGAGAGGTCAGGACAGCGGTAACCGCCAGTTTCACTCCGTCCTTAAAGCTGGCACCTTCGTTCCGGGTTCGACTGAGTGCCATTCCGGTCAACCGATCCACCGTGGTCTTTTCTGCCGGGCGCCTGAACGCCCTGGTCGCGAACCTTTCCACGATCTCACGCATGTAGGACTCCCTTTCCGCCTCTCCTTCCGGTGGCAGGCCCTTGAAAAAGATCCGTCGATAGCTTTCCGGGTAGGACTCCCAGTCGCCTCCTCCCTTGCGGACCAACCTGCAGTCCTCAACCCGCACTCCCCAGGTCCCTTCCCCCTCCCCTGGTTTCCCCGGAACGATGGAGAATTCAAAACGGTGATCTCCCTCACTGAGCTCAACCTCCCCGTTGAAGACCCCCCGCGAACGACGCGCACCGCTCACCTCCACCTCTTCAAGTTCCTTGCCATCGAGCAGTATTCGCCAGCGTGCCGTCTGTCCCTTCGGGCGTCCCCGCTCATTCTCGATACGATAACTGACCCTCAGGCTGTAGGTCCCCTTCTTAGCGAATTTTCGATCCACCCCTACCGTGTGCTCCTTGTCCGCCTCCATGAAGCGGGCGCTCTGCTGATTATTTCCCCGCTCTCGAAAGTTGCCCGGGTCGATCATGATCGGAAGCCTCCGCACCACCGTGGTGGGAAGAGCCAGTTCTGCGATGTTCTCCGCCGCCATCAGGTACTTCTCCAGGAGCAGGGGGGAAACCGTCAGGACGTCCCCGATAGTATCGAACCCGAAACCGGTATCGTCCGGAGGAAAGTTATCATCAACGTTGTAGCTGACTCCCACCAGGTCAAAGATCGTATTTCGATACTCTTCCCGGTTCAGGCGCCTGATCGTCACCCGGCCCGGATCGGGATTCTCAGGGTCGAGTTTCAGGACATTGCCCTCAATCCAAGAAGTGAGAAACCTCCGCTCCTCGGGAGAGGGTTGAAAATCCTCATCGACAGGCGGCATGAGATGAGTCCGGGCGTTTCTCCATACCCGCAGCCACAGGTCATGATTGGAAAGGTGGCTGGAGAGATCCTTGAATTCATCGAGGGAGATATCGCCCTTCTTCGCTCCATCTCCATGACAGTCATAGCAATAATCCTGGAGCAGGGGCTCAATCTTGTCCTTGAACTCCCTTGCTGCGTCCGCCGCCGCCATTCCTGCGGGAACAAGTATGGCTGCAATGATCAGAACCAAAGCTCTCATGCTGATACCTCTCATACGATGCGGCTCATGGTGATTTAACAACGATATATTACGCTCCTCTTCTACCTCTCTCCACCGGGTCGTCGAGAACCATCGCAAACCTCCGGAAATCCCTTGACTCACTTGCATCCAACACCCACCCATCCCCTCCGCTGCATTATGAAGTCCGCAATCACCCTTGCCCAGGTGCCTGAAGCCAAGGCCGGGCCCTTTGTCTTCCACCAGCCTCTTTCCGAAGGCTTCGCCAAGGCCGCCGAACTGGGCTTTGACGCCGTCGAACTTTTCCTTCCCGGGCCGGACTTTATCGGGCTGGACGACGTGAAATCCATGGCCTCCGCGCACAATCTGGCTGTTGCCGCAGTCGGAACCGGGGCGGGCATGGTGCAACATGGGCTTTCCCTGACCGACCCGGACCCCGACAGGCGCATGGAGGCTCTTGCCTTTGTTCTCTCAATGGTCGACTTCGGCGGAGAATTGGGAGCACCCGCAATTCTCGGGTCCATGCAGGGCAGGTGGGGAGGGGAGGTCTCCCGCGAACAATCCCTGGAGTGGCTCACCGAGGCCCTCCGGGCGGCCGATGAGCGGGCCGCCAGCCACGGGGCCGTCTTCATCTACGAGCCTCTCAATCGCTATGAAACCAACCAGTTCAATCAGCTCGCTCCCGCCGCCGATTACCTGACACAAAATGGTCTGGATCATACCGTTCTCCTCGCCGACCTCTTCCACATGAATATCGAGGAGAGAGATCTTGCCGAGGCCCTCCAGGCGGCCGGCCCCAAGGTTGGACACGTGCACTTTGCCGACTCCAATCGACAGGCAGTTGGATTTGGTCATACGGAAATGCCCTCCATTCTCTCTGCCCTCCGTGAAATCGATTACAAGGGTTACCTCTCCGCGGAGATCTTTCCCCTCCCCGACGCGGACGCCGCGGCCGCCCAGACGATCAAGGCTTTCAGGGAGCTGGCCGGTTGATGGCGGACCTTTTGGCAGCCTCCCTGCCTGCATCCAGAATTCATCTTGAGCATCCAGCGACACCCCATGAAAACGCGTCCCCTCGGAAACACCGGTCTCGACCTGCCTGTTCTTGCCTTCGGGGCCTCCTCTCTCGGGCAGGAGTTCCGCCCCGTCCGCCTCGAG
>Ga0163179_10000859_pt1 | contig 21762 bp, 24 predicted proteins | sample AtlANTMetagenome_FD_109643 | JGI IMG/M metagenome (GOLD analysis project Ga0163179, IMG submission 109643) | Marine eukaryotic phytoplankton communities from the Atlantic Ocean - Atlantic ANT 2 Metagenome | ecosystem: Environmental > Aquatic > Marine > Oceanic | place: North Atlantic Ocean...
ATATCATTAAAAAGTTTGATAGAGGTAGTATGGATTTCTATACACCAAAAGGAGTTTATACATCAGATAACAATGATTATAAAAATAATGTTTGGGATAAAGGTCATATGGCACCAGCCGCGGCTTTTACCGATACTAAGGAAAAACTTAAAACAACATTTTCTTATTTAAATTGTTCACTTCAATTTGATAAATTAAATAGAGGTGCGTGGAGAGAATTAGAAGCACAAGAAAGAGTTTGGGCTAAAAAATATGGAACTTTGAAAGTAAGAATTGTTTTACATTTTCAAAAAGACCATTTAATATTACCAACAGGTGGTCATGTACCAAATGGATATTGGAAACATATAACATTTCCAAATGGAAACAAAGAATGTTTTTATTTTCCTAACTCTACTCCAACAAAACATTGGAGTGAATACGAAATCCAATGTCAAGTAAGAAGGGCTAAAACTATTATTTAAGGATACTTATAAGTATGGCAGATAACACTAAACTTTTTGAAGATATACTCTTAGAACTATCCTATCGTTCAGATGAAGGATATCCTGATTTTAGTAAACCAGAACACATCACATTATTAAGTGAGATACTTACTGAGTGGGGAATGACTGATGTCAAATTTGAACTAATCAAAAACTTACTAAGAGAGGATGATGAAGAAGATAAAAAATATTTCCATAAAGGAAAGGGTGTATATGTTAAGATAGGTGATAAAGATAAAGATGATGCACAGAGATTCAGAAAAGATGACAGTGGGAAGTATTCAGCAGTTGAAAAAGATGGAGAAAGTAGTGAAGAGGATTCGAAAACCAAAATAGGTGGTGCTGCTGATTTTCAACATGCACCTGATATCAAAAAGGATAAGGAAAAACAAAAAACAAAATCAGAACCAACTAAATTAGAAAAAAATAAAACATTAAAAGATATTGATTCTGTCAATGAATTTAATACAAATCCAACATTTGCAGATGATGGTGTTTCTGATGATAATTTTAATAATAACCCAAACATTCAAAAAACAAAAAATCAGATAGAATTTACACCACAAGAATTAGATGATGTTCTTGGTTCACCAAGAAAGTTTCCTAAAAAATACGAAAAAGTATTGACAAGACTTTTAAATACCAAAAAAAGTAAAGATATTAGTATTACTGATTTTACAAACGCAGCTGGTGGTGGTACACTTTCTTCAACTGCAGGTGAGATTCTAACAACTATCGGAATGTCAATAAAAGACCCTCAAAAAGCAAAAGAATTTTTTACTAAAATAGAAAATCATATTAAATCAAACGGAAACGAATCTATTATGGATAAAGGTTGGATAAAATCTGCATCAGAAGTTAGGTCAGCAACAGTAAATAGATACGATAGACAATTTGGAAAAGGTAATTGGGAATTAGAAACTATGGCTTGGGATATAGAAGAAGAAGTTGAAGCTTTAGGTTTGGAGGATTATAAAAAAAATAAAGGATTCTCAACTGATACCTATGCTAAGGTAAAAGTAAATGGAAAATCTATTCTTGATGAAGTATCTTTGAAAAAAAGTAAAACTGCTAACCTATTAAATACAACTACAAATAGGGTAGATGATATATTCTTTAGAGGTTCAGCTTCAGATGAAGAAGTTGAAGAAATGGACAGGTTAAATAGAGAATATAGTTCAGCTAAAGGGAAATCAAAAAAAGAGATAAAACAAAAACAACAAGAACTTATTGATAAATATAATAAGGATGTACCCGAGGATGCTAAGGTAGAAGTTGTAAAAGAAAGACAATCTAACATCCATTCAGATGGATTAAAAAGTAATGGTAGTAATCTACAAAAAGTAAATCAAGATTACAATAAACTATCATCTGAAGAAAAAGATAAAAAATTTAGAGAATTAGAACTTATGATGGGTCAAAACTTCTCACCTAAACAAAGAAAACAATTTGAAGAGGTTTTGGGTTCTGTTGGTTCTGATTTATCATACGATAAACTAAAAGAAATTAATAGTAAATTAGGATTGAAAACAGATACTCGTGGAACACAAAAAACTTCAGTAATGTTACATGGTATGGCTAAAATATTTGGTAATTCTGCAGGACAAACATATGATTCGCTTGTTGAAAATTCTCACAACCATGCAGGTTCAGTAGCAAATTCTATTCTTTCAAACGATAAAGCAAAAGCTGGTTTATTGAAATCAATACGAGAAGATTTCCCTTTGAAATCTTTAATAACAGGTGAAGAAAATATGACACTCGGAAGTTTATCAGCTGATAAAGGAACATTAACAGAAGTATTTGGTACGGATAATTTTAATGAAATACAAGAAAAATTAAATGTAAGAGAAACACCTCCACCAGCAGCTATAGTTTATTCTGCAGGACCTGATGAAGAAGTAATACCCGTTGCTGAAATTAAAACAAGGCCAGATGGAATTGGATATGGTGGAACTTGGAAGTTGGAAATGAAAGTTCATAAAGATTTTGCATCAAAAATTGAAACAGCTCAATCTAAATTAGAAAATTAACAAAGTAGTAGTATTTAAAGGAATCTTTTATTATTTTATATTTATAGATGAATAAAAATAATAATTTTAAAGGATTAAATGAAAACTCAATTATTGTGTACTTTCACCACAAAAGAAAAATTACAGACAACTCTACAACAGATAAGAGAAACATATCATATAGTTTATAACTATATTTATGTTCTTCAAAATAAATCAAGTTTGGATGAATTGTTTGTAACATATAATATAGATACGGCTTATAAACCAGAGAAACCCTTAGAGGATACTATATTAGTTCATAGAAAAAAACAATCTAATACATTGTACACGATAAACGCACTTAACGAATTAATAAAAGAAGAAAACAACGGAGTGATTGATAAAACATTCTCAGTTGATTGGGAAAAGTTTAAAAATTCAATAATAGTGACAAATGTTGAAGGAACAAAAAAAATCAATACAAGAGTATTTGATGTAATTAAATTTTCATAATAAATCAATTAATGATAAAAAAGTTTTTATTAGTAATAGTTCTAACTTCTACAATTACCTATTCTCAAGATTATACAAAAGGTAAACAATTATTCAACAGCCATTGTGCAGCTTGTCACAAAATGGACAAAAAGTTAGTTGGACCTCCCCTACAAGATGTAGTTGAACTTCAAGGAAAAGATTGGACAAAAACTTGGATTAAAAATAGTAAAGCACTAATTGATTCTGGTGATGAACATGCAGTTGAAATTTGGGAAGAGTATAATAAAGCAGCGATGCCATCTTACAATTTTTTATCTGATACTGAGTTGGGTGATATTGTTGAATATCTTGCATCTTACAAAACCAAAAAAGCAGAAGCAGTTCAAGCTACACAAACAAGTACTACACAAGGTGTACAAACAACTGTAGTTGCTCAACAAGATTTACCTTGGTATATTATTTTACTAATAATTCTTTCATTAGTAATTTTCTCATTTGCACTTTATGCATTAAACTTGGCACTCAAAGCTATTGTAAAAATTGTTACTAATGGTCAATCAACTAATTTATACCTAATGAAAAAGTTAGATATGAATAAAGATGAGGTAAATGAAGAGTTTGATGACTTCATAAAAGGTGAAGTGAGTAAGAGAGTTAATACCAAAATTAAAACCTTTAAAAAGGATTTAAATAAAAAATTAAAAGATTTATAAAAAAAAATCCAATTTTATTTGGATATTAAATTTTTTTTTCGTATATTAGTACTAATATTTTAAAAAGTTATGGCAAAAGAACAAACTGCAACTGAGTATTGTGAGGAAAAGTTCCCACAAACTACAAACGAATTTAAAAAAATCCTTGATGAAATGTATGATACTTTCTGTAAGAAACAGAGAAACTATGGACCTGATAATATATCAGTTGGTTCAAGTTTAGAAACTGAGGAAGATAGAACTGTAGCTCTTAATGGACTTTGGTTCAGAAAGAATGACAAGATTCAAAGACTAAAGCAATTAGTGGTAAAAGGACAACCTGATGAGGTAGGTGAAGCTATTGAAGATACCTACCAAGACTTGTCTGTCTATGGTGTAATATCATAAATTGTAACCCGAAATAAATGGGCAAAATAAATGTTATGTTTTCTCGAAAACACTATATTTATATATACACCGAGTGTAAGAAACGCACTCAAAACTAAACTATAAAACTTAAATTTTTAATAACTTAAAGGAGTAAATTATGGGCATAGACATTAATGCAATCAGAGGTAGACTGAACAAACTACAAAACACACAGAAAAAGACAGAGAGTCTTTGGAAACCCACACCTGGGAAACATCAAGTAAGGATTGCACCTTACAAGTTCGACAAAGATAATCCTTTTATCGAACTTTATTTTCACTACAACATCAACAACAAAACTTATTTATCACCACAATCATTTGGTAGACCAGACCCTATTGTAGAGTTTGCGGATAAACTAAAGAGAATGGGTGATAAAGAAGATTGGAAGGCAGCTAAACAAATGGAGCCGAAGTTAAGAACTTTCGTTCCTATTGTTGTTAGAGGTCAAGAAGCTGATGGTGTAAAATTCTGGGGATTTGGAAAAACAGTTTACCAAGAAATACTTGGATATATAGCTGACCCTGACTATGGTGATATTACTGACCCACAGACAGGTAGAGACTTGACTATTCAATATATTTCAGCGGAAGAAGCTGGAGCTTCATACCCAACCACTCAACTTAGAGTTAAACCAAGTCAAACACCTTTGGCAGAATCAGCTGATTCAGTTCAAAAGTTATTGGAAAACCAAACTGAAATTACTGACTTATATTCAGAGTTATCTTATGATGAATTAAAAGAAGTATTAGAAGGATGGTTAAATCCAGGTAAAACTTCAAAAAATGAAGAAGGAGAATCTTCTGTAGCAGAGGAAACACTTTCTAAAGTACAAGAAAGTACGACCCCTACTAAAGAGATAAATGATTTACCTTTTGATGTAGATGAAGATAAGCCAAAAGCAACTAAGAAAACAGATGATGTTGCTTCGGCATTTGATGACTTGTTTAACAATTAATAATACTTTATGGCAAAAAAAGATTTGGATTTAGCGGATATCCTTGCGGATTCTCTAAACAAACAAGCAAAGGACCAGAAAGTCGCGTTCTTTTTAGATTCGGATGAAGCACCCACAAATGTTGAGGGTTGGATTTCGACAGGAACGGCTATGTTGGATGTTGCCATATCTAATCGACCATATGGTGGATTACCAGTAGGTAGAATAACTGAAATCACAGGTTTAGAACAAAGTGGTAAATCACTACTAGCTGCTCACCTTCTTGCAGAAACACAAAAGCAAGATGGTGTTGCAGTTCTTATTGATACAGAAACCGCGGTAAGTAGAGAATTTTTAGAAGCAATCGGTGTTGATGTTTCTAAATTACTTTATGTATCTGCAGATTCTGTTGAACAAATTTTTGATTATTGTGAAACTATAATTGAAAAGGTAAGAACAGCATCAAGAGATAAGTTAGTAACTATCGTAGTGGATTCTGTTGCAGCCGCTTCAACAACAAATGAATTGGCATCCGATTATAAAAAAGATGGATACGCAACTGATAAAGCAATTATCATCTCAAAAGCGATGAGGAAAATTACAAACATGATTGGTAGACAAAAGATTTCTCTTGTGTTTACAAATCAACTCAGACAAAAAATGGGTGTAATGTTTGGTGACCCTTGGACTACAAGTGGTGGTAAAGCTTTAGCATTTCACAGTTCTGTAAGAATCAGACTCAAAAATATGGGTCAGATTAAAACCAAAGTAAATGGTAAAGATAGAACTATTGGAATTAAGGTAAGAGCACAAATCGTAAAAAACAGAATGGGCCCACCTCTAAGGGCGGCTGATTTTGAGATATACTTTGAAAGAGGTATTGACAATTATGGTTCGTGGCTTGGAGTTATGAAAGAAAATAAATTATTAAAACAAGCTGGGGCTTGGTACGAATATGTAGATGTTGAGACAGGTGAAGTATTTAAATTCCAATCAAAGGATTTCATTCCTTTAATGGAAGATAATGTTGAATTGAGAGAACAAATTTATAAAAGAATTTGTGAACAAACAATTCTTCAATACAAAACTGATACTCTTGATGTTGAAAATCATACAATTGATACTGAAGGACCTGGTGAAAACAATTAATTATGGCAAAATTAGACAAAAGATTATTCGAAATGTTAAAATCAGAAGCAGAAGCTGATAAGAATAAAGCTTTGTTATCATTAGACCTACTTAAAAACTTTCCAAGTGGAATCGGAGACCATTCCACGAAAGATTTTTGGGATAATGCGACACAATCTTTAAAATTATTAGCATCAGCTGATGAAAGGTTAGAAACTTTAGAGAAGTACTTTGATAATAAAGATACTTTAAACGAAGGTCCAACCTACACAACAACAACTACTTAATGAGAAAACTTTACAAAGACATCCTAAAATCGGTTGAAAAGGAACGCACCCGAAATATCAATAGAAAAAGAAACGATAGAGTTTTAATTATTGATGGGTTAAATACATTTATCAGATGTTGGTCATCCATTCCTACAATGAATGATGATGGTGACCATGTTGGTGGTGTAACTGGTGTTCTTAAATCAATAGGTTACGCAATTAGAAATATTCAACCGACAAGAGTCATTGTAGTTTTCGATGGTAAGGGGGGTTCTCAAAGAAGAAAAAAAAGGTTTAGTGGTTATAAATCACAAAGAGAATCTAATAAATTAAGAGTTAACAGACAGTATGCCGACTTGATGAACGATGAAGATGAAAGGGAATCAATGAAAAGACAATATGTTTGGTTAAACGAAATTTTAGATTATTTACCAATACAAACCATGATATATGATGGAGTGGAAGCTGATGATATAATGGCTTACATATCCACACAACTTCTAAAAGAGAACGAACAGGCGGTGGTCATGTCTACTGATAAGGATTTCCTACAATTAGTAGATGATACGACCATCGTTTGGTCTCCTACCAAAAAGAAACTTTACAATACAAAATTAGTAAAGGAAGAATATGGTATAGAATCAAAAAATTTATTATTATATAGAGTTTTAGATGGGGATAAATCAGATAACATACCTGGTGTTTATGGGTGTGGTATTAAAACATTAGTAAAAAGATTTCCAGAAATAACTCAAGAAAAAAAACTATCTATAGATGATTTATTTGAACTTTGTGAAACTAAAATAGAGGAAACAAAAGGTAAGATAAAAATTTATAAAGATATTTTAGAATCTAAAAAACAAATAATACTTGATGAAGATTTGATGCAACTTGATGATGTGGACATATCTGGTCAAGTTAAGTTAAAAGTTTTAGAAAAGTATGATGAAACTGATGTCGTTATTAATAAAATGGATTTCATGAAAATTTTACTTAAATATAAAGTAGTAAATAATTTTGGTAATATCAATGATTGGTTAAAATCAACACTTGGAAACATAATAACTGAATGACAGAAACACAAGATAATTTATCAAAATTTGGACAATCATTTCAAAGTAAAGTAGTTTCTGCATTACTTACAGATGACAAGTTTTTGGATACTTTAAGTGAGATTACAAATCCAAAATTCTTTGAATCGGAAGCTAATAAGTGGATTATTGGTGAAATACTTGATTATCACGAAGAGTTTAGAAAACCACCAACTATGGATGTTTTCAAATCAGAAATAACAAAATTAGATAATGATGTTTTAAAAACTACTGTAGTTGAACAACTCAGACACATCTTTACTCAAGTTGGTAATGTTGATTTAGATTATATCAAAAAAGAATTTACATCTTTTTGTAGAAATCAAAATCTTAAACAAGTTATATTAGCCTCAGTAGACTTACTTAAAGCTGGTTCTTATGATAGAATTAAAGACTTAGTAGATAAAGCTATGAAGGTTGGTACTGAGACTGATTTAGGACATGATTATAAAGATGATTTTGACTTGAGAGCAGAAGAAGTTAAAAGAGATACAGTTCTATCAGATTGGCAACCTGTAAATGATTTAATGGATGGTGGATTAGGACCTGGTGAATTAGGAGTTGTAGTAGCTCCATCAGGTGTTGGTAAAACTTGGATTCTAACGGCTTTAGGAGCATCTGCAGTAAGACAGGGATTAAGTGTAGTTCATTATTCAATGGAATTGTCTGAACACTATGTAGGTGCAAGATACGATACTGTATTTACAAAAGTTCCATCCTCTGATTTAAAATCCAAAAAGGATTATGTAAAAGAAAAAATCAAAGGACTAAAAGGAAAACTTTTAATTAAATACTTCCCACCAAAAGGTATATCCGTAAAGAAATTACAACAACACATTGAAAAGATGATAGCTACTGATAATAGACCAGACTTAATCATTGTTGATTATGCAGATTTATTATTATCTCATTCAAATAAAACTGATTCTACATACGCTGAACAAGGTGGTGTTTATATAGACTTGAGAGGTATGAGTGGAGAACTTGGTATTCCTATTTGGACTGCATCACAAGCTAATCGTTCCGCTATAGATTCAGAGGTAATCGAAGCTGATAAAATAGCTGATTCATATGCTAAAGTAATGAACGCAGATTTTATTATGAGTTGGAGTAGAAAGAGTAAAGATAAACTTAATAACACCGCAAGATGTCACATCATGAAAAATAGATTTGGACCTGATGGTATTACATTCCCTTGTAAGATGGATACTAATACTGGGTTCATTGAAGTGTATGATGGAACATCAGCCGAAGGGATACTTTCAACCAAAGAATCCGCTAGTGGCAATATTGAAAGGAAGCAATTATTACATAAAAAATATGTAGAGAGTATGAACTTTTAAAAACATTTTTAAAAATTAATTAAAAACACGACAGTTTTTGTAATATATACAATAGTTATATTCACGAACACTTAAAAACAAAGGAAAAATATTATGGCAAAATCAGATGAAATTTTCGAACAAATTAAAGAATTGTATACACAATTTGAATTAGAACACAATGGAGCTTCTAAAGCTGCAAAATCAAGAGCAAGAAAGGCTATTGGAGAAATTAAAAAATTAGTTACAGATTATCGAAAATCATCTGTAGAAGAAAACAAATAAAGGTTATAAAAACATGAGCAAATTATTTCAAGAACGAATTCCGTTCAAACCATTCGAATACCCGATTTACTACAATGAAGGTTGGTTAAAACAAGCACAAGCATTTTGGCTTCACACCGAGATACCCATGCAAATGGATGTCAAGGATTGGAATGAAACCTTAACTAAGGAAGAAAAAAACTTAGTAGGTAACATTCTATTAGGATTCGCACAAACAGAATGTGCGGTATCAGACTATTGGACTAATATGGTAACTAAATGGTTTCCTAAACATGAGATAAGACAAATGGCTATGATGTTTGGTTCACAAGAGACCATTCATGCTACTGCTTACTCTTATCTTAATGAAACTTTAGGATTGGATGATTTCTCAGCATTTTTACATGAACCAGCAGTAGCTGAAAAATTTGAGTTACTGACACAAACTTCTGCAGATTGGACACATGAGGACTTAGAAACTAATGAGAAAGCAAGACAAGAAGTTGGTAGAAGCTTAGCTATCTTTTCAGCATTTGCTGAAGGGGTATCTCTCTACTCTTCTTTTGCGGTCCTCTACTCATTTCAAATGAGAAATAAATTAAAAGGGATAGGACAACAAATGAAATGGAGTGTAAGAGATGAATCACTTCATAGTAGAATGGGTTGTCAATTATTCAGACATATGTGTGAAGAATATCCTGAATTAAAAGAACAATGCAAAGATTCCATAGAAAAAGCAGCTAAACTTATTGTTCAATTGGAAACAAACTTTATTGATATGATATTTGAACAAGGAGATTTAGAAAATCTAAAAGCTGATGATTTAAAAGAATTTATAAAAGCAAGAACAAATACTAAGTTGAAAGAATTAGGATATGAAGATATCTTTAATTATGATAAGAAAAAATCAGATAACTTAGATTGGTTCTACCACTTGACTGGTGGACACACTCATACCGATTTCTTCGCTATTAGACCTACTGATTATAGTAAGGCTAACGAAGGTGAAGATTGGGATGACTTATTTTAAAATAAATGGTTATATTTGAAAAAGAGGTGTTGGATTTAATGTCATCACCTCAAAAAAACATTTTAGATGTTGGTTATGGGTGGGGTATTACTTCAGATTATTTTTATAATAAAGGAGTAAATTCACTAACAATTATAGAAATCCGAGAGGACATCTATAATAAAGCATTGAAATGGAGTTTAGATAAACCAAATGTTACAGTAATTCATGGTGATTGGATTGACATCATTCCAACACTTGATAAAAAATTTGATGGAATTTTTATGGATACCTTTTGTCCTGATGATGAAAGTTTCGAATTAAATAAATCTGAAGAAGAACAAAAAAAGATGTTAGATTACTTCTTCGAAGAACCATCAGAAAAAGAATGGAACAAATATGTTTCATTTGAAAATTATTGTAAAACTATTGCAAACGAAGGATGTATTCTTTCGATTTATGAGTATAGTAAATTTAGAAAAGATTTAAATTTTACAATAGTTGACACGGATTGGGGAGTTGATGGTTACCCTACAAACCATAAATTATGTTGGACTTACTTTTCAAATGGTGAGTTTAATAAAAAAGAAAGAATAGATGTAACTGAATATTTAGATTCATCTATTAAATCATATCCGAGAGCAAGTGAAGTTCATGGAATTGGATTATTTGCTTTAGTGGATATAAAAAAAGGAGATGAAGTTTTTCCAAAATGGAAAGGAAAAACTGATTGGTATAAATTAAAGTTTAGTGAGACTAAACATTTACCTGGTGAAGTATTACAATATATACTTCGTTCCTTTGGAAGTAAAATAGTTAATGATGATTCTGAAATTAGATTTAAACTAACGAAGGATTGTAACTTTTTACTTTCAGAACCATTGTGTTTATTAAATACACAATATGAAGAAGGAAGTGTAGATAGTGATACAGGTATAGCAATAAAGGATATAAACAAAGATGAAGAAATTTTCGGTAACTATGGAAACTCTTCACAAATAAAATTAATATAATATGGCAATCAAAAATTATGGAGATAAATTTGGATGGGAAATAGATGTAGACTTTCCATCATGGGGTAACACAGAAATCTATGTGAATACTATTTCAAAAGGATATCTATTACCAGGTGAAAAACCAAAAGATGCTTATTGGAGAGTAGCCACAAGAATAGCTCAAAGATTAGAAAAACCTCAATTAGCCACTAAATTTTTTGACTACATATGGAAAGGTTGGTTAAACTTAGCAACACCAGTACTTTCAAATACTGGTACTGATAGAGGATTACCAATTAGTTGTTTCGGAATAGATGTAGGTGATAGTATCTACGAGATTGGAAAAAAGAATTTAGAACTAATGTTACTTGCAAAACATGGTGGTGGGGTTGGTATTGGTATCAATCAAATTAGACCAGCTGGTTCTAATATTACTGGCAACGGAACATCTGATGGTGTTGTACCATTCGCTAAAATATATGATTCTACAATCCTTGCTACAAATCAAGGTTCAGTAAGAAGAGGAGCAGCATCAGTAAACCTTAACATAGAGCATGATGACTTTGAAGAGTGGTTAGAAATCAGAGAACCAAAAGGTGATGTGAATAGACAATCACTTAATTTACATCAATGTGCAGTTGTTGGAGACAAGTTCATGAGAAAATTAGAAGATGGTGAACCAACTGCAAGAAGAAAGTGGGGGAAACTACTTCAAAAAAGAAAAGCAACGGGTGAACCTTACATTATGTTTAAAGGTAATGTAAACAAAAATAATCCTGATATGTACAAAAAGAATGGATTAAAAGTTTTTATGACTAATATCTGTTCCGAAATAACTTTACATACAGATGAATCACATTCATTTGTTTGTTGTCTTTCATCTTTAAATTTATCTAAGTATAGTGAGTGGAGAGACACAGATTTAATTTATACTGCTACTTGGTTCTTAGATGGAGTTCTTTCAGAGTTTATTCAAAAAGCAAAAAACATGAGAGGATTCGAAAACTCAGTTCGTTCAGCAGAAAAAGGTAGAGCATTAGGATTGGGAGTATTAGGATGGCACACTTACTTACAACAACAAGGTATACCATTCGAAGGTATGGAAGCTCAATTTGAAACTCGTAAGATTTTCTCACAACTAAAAATTGAATCAGAAAGAGCTTCAAGAGATTTAGCATCCGAATATGGTGAACCACTATGGTGTAAAGAAACTGGTTTTAGAAATACACATCTTAGAGCCGTTGCACCAACTGTATCTAACTCAAAGTTAGCTGGTAATGTATCACCTGGTATTGAACCTTGGGCAGCAAATGTCTTTACTGAACAAACTTCGAAAGGTACTTTCATTAGAAAGAACAATGAGTTAGTAAAGATTTTAAGAAAAGCAGGTGTTAATAATAAAGAGACTTGGGATAAAATTTTAGATGATGGTGGTTCGATACAAGGAGTAAAAGAATTGGATAAGTGGTGTTATTTAGATAATAAAATGGTATTATGTAAAGATATAACTAATGGTGATAGAGAAAAAGTTTATCCTGTAAAAGATGTTTTTAGAACATTTAAAGAAATTAATCAAATGGATTTGATAAAACAAGCTGGTGTAAGACAACAGTATATTGACCAATCTGTTTCTTTAAACTTAGCATTCCCTTCGATTGCAACACCGAAGTGGATTAATCAAGTTACAATGGAGGCTTGGAAACAAGGAATTAAAACATTGTACTATACAAGAACTGAATCAGTTCTTAGAGGAGATATTGCTGATAGAGCAGTTGACCCTGATTGTGTTGCTTGTGATGGTTAATAATTAAAAGGAGAAAAAATGATTAAAGTAATAAAATTCGAAGCTAAATGGTGTGGACCTTGCAAAGCACTAAAACCAATTTTTGAAAATGTTTCTAATAAATTTGGAAATAACATAAACTTTTCGTATGTGGACATTGATGAGCAGTTTGCAGTAGCTCAAAAACATCATGTTCGTTCAGTACCAACAGTGATAGTTGAAAAAAATGGTGAAGAAGTCAATAGATTTGTCGGAGTTCAGTCTGAATTAACATATACAAACGCATTAAACGAAATTTCTTTATAAAAAATTTGGATTTCTCGATTTTTTTTCGTATATTTGTATACAAATAAAGGTTATATAATGGTAAAATACACAGAAGAGCAATTAGAAGCAAAATATAATAAGTTCATAGAAGCAATTAAAAAGTCTTTTACTGGTGAAAGATTAGAAAAACTTCTTCATATGTACTCAATGGATGAGTTAGGACCTAATTTAATGTTGTCACCAGCAAGTGGTAATAAGTTTTATCACAATAGTTACGAAGGTGGTTATATCGACCATGTTATTAATGTTTCAAGAAATGCAATCAGAATGATGAGATTGTATCAAGAATCAGGCGGAATCATTGATTTCGAACAAGAAGAGTTATTATTCGCAGCTTTCCATCACGACTTAGGAAAACTTGGTACACCAGGAAATCTACACTATGTTTCCAATGACAGTGAATGGCATATCAAGAATAGAGGTGACAACTACAAAAGAAATGAAGATGTAGCATTTATGTCAATTACAGATAGAACATTCTTTACTTTGAATCAATATGGTATCAAGTACAACGAAACTGAATACTTTGGTATTAAACTGACTGATGGTATATTTGATGATGATAATATAAAGTATTATAAGACTTATGATAAAAGTAAGTATCTCAAGACTAACATTCAGTTTATCTTACATTGGGCTGATTGGATGAGTACTACAATTGAAAGAGACCAAGAAATAAAAGCACCATTTTGAACATAAACGAACTTTGGTTTTTTAGTAATAGACTAAGGGGTGAGGCACATCCTCGTTCCAAATTAACATCAGAACAAGTTTTACAAATAAGAGATTTGTATAAACAAGGATTCTCAACAAATGTTATTGCAAGAAACTTTAAAGTAAGTAAATGGAATGTTGAAGAGATTGTTAAGAAAAAAACTTGGACACACTTATAAACTAAAATAAAAATTAAAAATTGAAACATAATAAAATTTATCAAAGAGCAATTGCAAAATCTCTACAAGATTTATCAGAATCTATTGGACAAATTAAACTATTAAGCGAATATCCACCAAAATGGTCAGAACCAAAACCAATGTTTGAAAAAACAGGAAAAGTATATAAGAATGGAATACCAAGTGGAACTATTGGTGTTTATAAAATTATTCATATAAATCATTATAAAAAGATAATGTATATTGGAGTTGGTAATAACATAACAGGTAGAATATCAAGACATAGAAATGTTTTTTTAAATGGTGGTAAAGATATAGAAAACCCAGGAGGAACTACAAATCCTTCTCCAGCTGCTCAAAATATGTATAAATATGATACCAATAAAGATAAATGGTATTTTTCGTGGTGTGCGATTGCTAATAGAAAATTATCGGGAGTGTATGAAACATTATTGATGAATGAATACAATCCTAAATTCAATGACAAAAGCTTGGGAGGTATATAGAATATGGAACTTAATAAAATATACAATGAAGATTGTTTAGTGACCTTATCCAAAATGGAGGACAACTCTGTTGATTTGGTGGTTACTTCACCTCCGTATAACAAAAATCATTGGATTAAAAATAAAGTCCGTAGCAAAGATGATTTTATCAGAAAAATAGAATATTCTACTTATGATGACAACTTACCACAAGAAGAATATGTAGAGTGGCAGAAGAAAGTTATTAGTGAATGTCTTAGGGTTTTAAAACCAAGTGGTTCATTATTTTACAATCACATTGATATAATGACAAATCACTTAACTATTCATCCAAGTTGGGTTTATGATTTCCCACTAAAACAAGTAATCGTTTGGGATAAATGTGGAACACCAAAAATTGACAAATCATATTTTTTACCATTTACTGAATGGATATTTTGGATTAAGAAAGATAAAGACTCAGTACCTTACTTTGATAGGAATAGTGCTTTGTTTAAAAAGAATATATGGTCAATACCAAGAAGTCAAGAATCAAATCATCCAGCTCCTTTTGCTGAAAAGATGGTTGAGAATGTAATACTATCATGTAGTAAATTAGGTGATTTAGTTTACGACCCCTTTATGGGAAGTGGAACAACTTATAGAGTTGGCAGAAAACATAATAGAAATGTAATAGGCAGTGAGATAAGTGAGGAGTATACAAAACTTAGTGAAGATAAAATAAATAAACATGATTTTTTCTAATGGAAGTAAATAAAATATATAATGGTGATATCTTAGAAATGTTTTCTAAAACACCTGACAACTTTATTGATTTGATTGTAACATCACCACCATACAATGTTGGTATTGATTACGATAGTTGGGATGATAAACTATCACCTGATGATTACTTTACTTGGTGTGAAAAGTGGTTAAAAGAATGTTTAAGAACACTTAAACCCGATGGTAGAATTGCAGTCAACATTCCATACGAAACTAATATACAAGAAAGAGGAGGAAGGTTATTTTTTGTATCTGACTTTTATCAGGTAATGAAACAGGTTGGTTTTAACTTTTTCGGTGTAGTTGATTTAGTAGAACCTGCAACCCATAGAACTAAAACTACTGCTTGGGGAAGTTGGATGTCTGCATCTGGTCCTCATGTTTGTAATGTTAAAGAGTGTGTTGTATTGGGATATAAAGAATCACCTATAAAATTGGAAAAAGGAGAATCTCAATGGAAGTATGAAGAAGTTGAGGTTTTAGAAAAAAAGAAAAAGGTTTATAAACAAGAAGATAAAAATGAGTTTATGAAGTTGGTTTTTGGTGAGTGGGATTATTTTGGTGATACTCGTTCACTAACCACCGCAACATTTTCAGAAGATATACCAAGTAAAGCCATTAAGATTTTTACCTATAAAGATGATATTGTATTAGACCCTTTTATGGGTAGTGGAACAACTGCTATATCATCAATGAAACTTGGTAGAAATTACATTGGATTTGAGTTGTCTAAAAACTATCACAAAATATCTCTTCAAAGAATACAAAAATTACAAACCTTACAAAACATAGAAATTAAATCAAAAGATTTTTTTAATTACCCTTTGGATAATTCAAAATAATTTAGTATATTAGTAGGTATGTATCAAAACATTTATTATCAAAGAGAAAAAAACTTAATCCATCTTTGGGATGACCAAAGAGGTTATTCTTCATTTCCATATACTAGATATGCATATGAGCGTGCAGAAAGAGGTGAGTTTACTTCTATTTATGGTGACAAACTAACTAAGGTTTATAAGTTTAGAAGAGATGATTATGATTTATTTGAAGCTGATGTACCAGAAACTACAAGAGCTTTAGTTGATTTATACTCTGAATCAGATGAAATATCTAAAGGTCATGTAATTTTAACATATGATATTGAGTGTGAAATGGAAAGTGGATTACCAAATCCCGAAGAAGCAAAAAACGAATTGACTTCTATTGCACTCCATGATTCTGCTACAGATGATTATTGGGTTTTAGTAGTAGACAAACGAGGAACTGTAAGAGAAAGAAAAACTGGTAATAAAACAATTATACCATTTACTGATGAACGAGATATGTTGATGAAGTATTTGGAGTTGTATGAAATGATTAATCCATCAATCGTTACAGGTTGGAATATTGATTACTTTGATACACCAATGTTATACAACAGAATCAAACGATTATTAGGTCAAAGACAGGCAAATAGACTATCACCAATAGGACAATGTTTTTGGTCACCTTATAGAAAAAGATATTTCATGGGTGGTGTTTCTTATTTAGATTATATTTCTCTTTATAAGATTTACAACTATGGTGAATTACCAAACTATCGATTAGATACTATCGCTAAAATAGAATTAGGTAGAGGTAAAATAGAATATACTGGTAATCTTGACCAGTTAATGAGAGATGATATAGAGAAGTTCATCGAGTATAACTTGGTAGATGTTGAATTAGTAGTAGATTTTGATAAGAAACTTCAGTTTATAGATTTATGTCGTGGTATTTGTCATGCTGGTCATGTACCATATGAAGATTTCGTATATTCATCAAAATACTTGGAGGGAGCTTTACTCACTTACCTGAGAAGGAAAAACTTAGTTGCACCTAATAAACCTGCTGATAGAGAAGAAAAAATGCAGAAGATAAGAGATAATAATGAAGAGAAGTTTATTGGAGCATATGTTAAACCACCAATAGTAGGTAAGTACGAATGGATTTATGATTTAGATTTGACTTCTCTATATCCATCTATCATTATGACTTTAAATATCTCACCTGAAACTAAAATCGGTAAGATTAATAATTGGGATGCCAATGACTTTTTAAAAGGAAAAGTAGATAGTTATACCATAGGTGATGATACAATCACTAAAGAGAACTTAAAAAAGTATCTTGAAGAAAGTAAGTTCTCAGTATCATCTAATGGTGTATTATATCAAACAGATAAGGTTGGTTGTATACCAGGTATTCTTGATTTGTGGTTCGCACAAAGAGTTAAGTATAAAGATGAAATGAAAAAATATGGAAAAGCAGGAAACAAAACAAAATATGCATTCTTTCACAAAAGACAATTGGTTCAAAAGATTTTACTTAACTCTTTATATGGTGTTCTTGGCTTGCCTGCCTTTAGGTTTTATGATATTGATAATGCAGAAGCAGTCACGACAACGGGTCAGACAGTTATTAAATCAACTGCCGATATGGCCAACATCAAATACAATAAAGAGTTGGGTGACCCTGAGTTGGATTCTAATATTTACATTGATACTGATTCTGTGTTTTTTTCAGCTACACCATTACTTGATAAACGCATACCTACTTGGCGTGATAACAATCAAGATACTATTGCTGAGTATGTAAATGATATCGCAGAAGAGATGCAAGATTATCTCAATGATTTTTATGATATTCTTTCTCCGAAGATTTTTAATGTTGATAAAAATAAACATAGATTAGAAATTAAGAAAGAGTATGTAGCTAAAGCTGGTCTGTGGATTGCAAAGAAAAGATACGCACAATGGATTATCTCAGATAATGGAGTACCTTGTGATAGACTAGATGTAAAAGGATTAGATGTAAAAAGAAGTTCATTCCCAAAAGCTTTTCAAGAGTGTATGGGAACAGTATTAATTGATATTCTTAAAGGTAAGACTGAAGAAGAAATATCAGATTATGTTGTAAACTTCAAAAAAGAAATGGTAAATAAAGATACAAAAGATATTGCCAAAAACTCGGCAGTAAAAAATCTATCTAAATATTTACCAAAAGGTAAGAGACAATTGTTTCAATTTGCGAAAGGTGCACCAGCTCATGTTAAAGCTGGCATCTCATACAATGACTGTCTTAAACACTTTAACTCACCATTTAAATATGAACCCATGAAAAATGGTGATAAGATAAAATGGGTTTATCTTAAAAATAATCCTCTTGGATTAGATGGATTAGGATTCACAGGCTATTCAGACCCACCAGAAATAGTAGACTTTATAGCAAAATACATTGACCATAACAAATTATTCGAAAGAGAGCTGAACGGTAAGTTACAAGATTTCTTTGATGCAATTGGTTGGGGTCAAGTAGTAAGTGAACAAAGAGTAGCAGAGAAATTTTTTACTTTTTAATTTGGAATTGTCAAAAATTTTTCGTATATTAGTAAGTATATTAAAATTTTAATTATTAAACAATGGAAAAACAATCATTAAATCGCTTCGTATCGAAGTACAATCTTGCAGGTTTAGTAGAATCTGTAAAGTGGGAATCAAAAGATGGTTCTCTTACAACATCATTCATTTCAGATGATAAGTCTGTTTTGGGTAGTGTTAGTATGAAAGATTTTGATAGTACAGACGCAACATTTGGTGTGTATGATACTACAAAACTTATAAAAATGTTATCAGTATTAGGAGATGACATAGAATTTTCAATCAATGACATAGATGGGAAGTCAGTCTCATTAAAATTTAAAGATGGTTCTACATCGGTAAATTATATGTTAGCTGATTTATCAGTCATTCCTAATGTGCCAGACTTAAAACAATTACCAGATTTTGATACTGAGATAAAATTAGATTCAAACTTTATTTCTAAATTTATCAAAGCAAAAGGTGCATTAGCTGATGAAAACAATTTTACATTTACTTGTAAGGGTGATAAGAGTGGACAAATAATTTTAGGTTATTCTAATATCAATACAAATAGAATTAAAATAGATGTTGATTGTACTTGTAAAAAAGATACAGTAGACCCAATATCTTTTTCAGCAAACTTCTTAAAAGAGATATTAGTTGCAAACAAAGAGGCAACAGATGCTACATTAAAGATTTCATCTCAAGGATTAGCACATATTTCATTTGAAGTAGATAACTATGAATCAAATTATTATTTAGTAGAGATACAATCTTAATGATAAGTTATATAGGAGGCAAATCACAAATAGGAACTTGGATTAGGGATTATATTCCTAATGACATAGAAACATATGTAGAAACATTTGGTGGAATGTTTTGGGTATTTTTTCGTATGGATGACACTAAGTATCCTAACCTTAAAAAAGTGGTTTACAATGACTTTAATCCACTAAACTATAATTTATTTAAAAATGTAAGGGGAAGTAACTATGAATCTTTTGGTGAACTATTACTGAACGAAGATTGTCAAGGATATGGAGATGAGTATGATGTAAAAACGGTAGATGATTTAACAAATAAATTTAAATCATATCAGAAAGAAATATTTGCACCTGATTTTAAAATTACTGATGAGAATAGTCAAGATGTTGCAAAAAAATATGCATTTGTTTTGACCCAAGTATTTTCAGGTACAATGCCTGAAAAGGGTAAGTATATGAATTTCAAAGGACAATACAAACCAAAGTTTAGAACATTTAGAGAAAAACTAACTACTGAAAAATATGACTCATTTCAAAAAAAGTTAGAAAAAATTACTTTTTGTGAAAACTTAGACTTTGGAGATGTGATTAATAAATACGATTCAGAAAAATCATATTTTTATGTTGACCCACCTTATTGGAAAACTGAAAGCTATTATTCAAATCATGACTTCGATAGAAAGGACCATGAAAGACTATGTAATCAACTAAAACAAATAAAAGGTAAGTTTAGTTTATCTTACTATGATTTTGACTTGTTAAGTAAATGGTTACCAAAAAACAAGTTTGTTTGGGAACAAAAAGAATTTACAAAACAAGCTGGTACTAAAAAGGATGGTACTCGTAATAAAGGTACTGAATTGTTAATTATGAATTATAAGAAACCTAAATCTTCGGATGATAAAATTAAACAAATTGAAAAAATATCACCAAAGGTTAATGTAAAACCATTAAAAGAATTAGCAAAAATTGGTGATAAAGTAAATCAAAATTCAAATAAATTTTTTAATCTATGAGTTTCTTTGAAAACACACAAGGTGAAGAATTACAAAATTCTTTATGGGTAGAAAAATATAGACCTACCAAACTTGATAATTATATTGGTAATTCTCACTTGAAAGAAAAGGTATCTAATTATCTAAATAGTGGAGATGTTCCACATCTTTTATTTTTTGGAAAAGCTGGTACGGGTAAAACAACTTTGGCTAAACTTATTGTTAAATCTATAGATTGTGATTATATGATAATAAATGCATCTGATGAAAACAATGTAGATACAGTTAGAAATAAAGTTAAATCATTTGCATCAACAGTTGGATTCAAAGATTTGAAAGTTGTAATACTTGATGAGTTTGATTATATGACACCCAACGCACAAGCAATACTTAGAAATCTAATGGAAACATTTTCTAAACATTGTAGATTTATCTTAACTTGTAACTATGTAGAAAAGATAATTGACCCAATACAAAGTAGATGTCAAACATTTCAGATTGTACCACCATCCAAAAAAGAGGTAGCTATTCACATATCTAAAATTCTTAAATTAGAACAAGTTAGATTTGAACCTCAGACAATAGTACCTCTCATTGATTCATCTTATCCTGATATTAGAAAGATAATTAATACTTGTCAATTAAGTTCAGTAAAAGGAATATTGAAACTTGATACTAATACTATATTAGATTCAGATATAAAAACAAAAGTTTTAGATATTTTAAAATCAAAAGATGATAAAAGAAACAAATATTTAAACATTAGAAAAGCTATAGCTGATTCTCGTATTCAAGATTTTACTGAGTTCTATAGTTTTCTATATGAAAAAATAGATGACTACGCTGATGGAAATGTATCAACTATTATTCTAGTATTATCAGAGTCTCAATATAGAGATGCATTAGTAATAGACAAAGAGATTACATTTATGGCAACTATTTTACAAATAATAAAAATAACTTAATGGCAAAAATTATAGGAGCTGGTGGAATGGGAAACCAACCACCTCAACAACCAAAATTAGATATGAATAACTCAAAACCAATGGTGTGTAAACATTGTGGTTATGATGTATTTATAAATGGAGCAAAGTTTAGAACAATCTCAAGATTAGCAGCAGGTACTCCACAAGATGTAATGATACCGATAGAAGTTTATCTATGTGGTCAATGTGGAGAAGTAAATGAGGATTTATTACCTGATGAGGTAAAAAAATTAGATAAAAAGAATGGCTAAATCACTTTTTGACCACATAAAGG
>Ga0163179_10000860_pt1 | contig 21757 bp, 47 predicted proteins | sample AtlANTMetagenome_FD_109643 | JGI IMG/M metagenome (GOLD analysis project Ga0163179, IMG submission 109643) | Marine eukaryotic phytoplankton communities from the Atlantic Ocean - Atlantic ANT 2 Metagenome | ecosystem: Environmental > Aquatic > Marine > Oceanic | place: North Atlantic Ocean...
TAGGTTCACTCATTTCATCATTCAACGGAAAGGCTTTTACTCGGATTTCATTGGTGTCATCATCGTTAGTGATTAGCAAAGAATATTTGCCAACTCTAAGCCAAGCGCTTCTACCTGTCAAGACAAAATCTTCTCCACCGAAAGAACCATCGTCATTGCCAATGGAGTCGTGTTTTACATCGGGTTGTATATTCATTTCAAATGCAGTAGTCATAGTTGTTGTGATGCTCCATTAGTTGTTTAACTTTATCTCTTACTTGATGCCAAAGCTCTTTAGAATCATCTTTTATTTGAGCTATACCATAACTATGCCATACTTTGCATATCTTGTCAATGTTTTTATCATCGGGTTGAACAATATAGTGATTCCAATGCTTTTCGTTATTGTCATCGAACCATTGCTCGATCCATTCAGCAGGGAAACCTTCGGGAAAATACAACACGGCATTATCTTCCGCAAACTTTCTAGCGAGAGATACGAAACTATCTTCTCTATCATGTGACTCGTAGAGGTCGGCATCTTCATGCCAAGACTCGTAAACGCTAATAGTGAATTTAAAAGTATCTTTGATAGCAACTGCTTCTCGTTGCCACTTCGCTAATTCTTCGTCACCATGCTCCATCATCTCAACGCTATGGTCGTTGCCGTACCACTTCATTTGCTTGGTTACAGGACTCGCATAGATAATCTTTTGAAACTCTCTAAGGAGTTGCTCGTTAGACTTTGTAGTCTCTGGTGTCCTTCTAAAACTTACTGATTTACCTTCTCCACTCATAATTTAAACACATTAAGCTACTTGTTCGATGTTGTCAAGGCTTTTTGTGATTCCATTTTCTTTTTAGTTATTAGATGTAAGTAGTCCACATACCTCATATTTAGTCTCTTCGCTTGAGCTTTTAGATACTCCTCGTTTTCGATGACTCTCTCAGCGGTAATGGGGCAATCGTCTCCCATCATAGGGTAATCGTGGAGTGTGTCAACACTTTTATTTGACGAACATCCTGCGCCAAAAAGAATAACTGCATAAAATATTTTATTCATTATGAAATGTTACCTTTCCATCTTTGTAGGTGAATAAACTAACCATGTGATCGGTATTAACTCTAAAGAATTCATCGTCACTTAACTCTACGCCATAGGCAGAGCAGAACCACTCCATTGGTTCTCCATCTTCTCTCCAATCCTCGTTCCCTAGATCGGCTTCGCTTATATTGATGTCAACACGCTCGTTAAAAGCCAACCAAGCATCGTAAGGGTCTCTATCTTCAAATTCAATGTCGGGGTTAGTCTCGACCATCTTGATGTGCTTTAAAGCCGTATCAATGATCTTTAATTTTTCTTCATTCTTTAATTCTAGTAACATATTATATGATCCCCCATTCTGCTTTTTGTTGTTGTCTTTCTGTATCAGTTAAATTATCCCAATCTTCTTGAGCCTTCTCCTCGCACCCTGCTAGAGTGTCTACTCCAAAGTCCTCTACAGACCTACCTTCGGGCATTAAGGATTGGATAGCTTCCAACACCTTCTTGCCTACAATATCATGGACTGCGCCAAAATTGTAAGTCCACATATCCTTGTCGCTACCATAACCGAATTGTATTTCGATATAGCAATCGTCAATCATATCTTCCCTGTCTGTAACAGGGCATTTTTCACTATTTTCTTCGTCCATCATTTTCAACAATCCATTCGTAAATTTTTATCCCAATATAATATCCTATGCAAAATGCTATGATATAATCCATGTTGTTTTATCCACAACCACTTTCAAAATCTGCTTTATTTAACATTTCTTTTACTGCCTCTATAGTTAATTCATTGAAGGTCATATCCTTTTCATGCGCATATTTCATGTATCTTAAAAGATTATCGTCATCAATGTCAAGCTCAATAGACCTCATTTCCGATTTGGGAGTTGCCTCAAATGCTGATTCTGTATATGAGTCAACCCCTGTATCTTCAAATTGATTAAATTTCACTATATAGCATTCAATCATAGAGTCAAGAAAAATATCTTCTATAATCGCTTTTATTATCTTCCAGTTGCCTCCTGCAAGCCCACAAGATATGCCGTAAGGTAGTCCAAGAATAGGTGGAGGCGCAGGATTGTACTCATGCTTTTGTACATGAGACGCGCAAAGGTCTTCTTCCATAGCTTTTAATGCTTTCCAAAAATATTCGTAATTAACTTGCCTCTTCTTTGATGAATATCCCGATTGGGTATAGAGGTTATAGATAGTCCCTTGATCCTCGATTACCGCTTTGGAGTAATCCCCTATTTGACATCTCCAATTCCCGCCATCATTATATTCATTACCCCATCGCTCTGTATCTGCTTCAAAGGCTTTAGGGTAGCGATCCTTTATTTGCTTGGCAATACCTGCGCCCATAACATTTTGACAATTACAGGAGTGTGCAATGACATTTATCCCAACATATTTATCGGGGTCAGTTTCACAATGAGTTGGAAAGTCTAAAAGATTTCCGCTGATAAGTGGTATTTGCTTCAACATACCAACACAGTATAGTATCGGCGCTAATTTGTCAAGCTTTTTTTGTAATCAAGATAGAACCCTATGGCAACCACTATGTTTAATCCACAAGAAGCTAGTATTTCATGGATGTCCTCGTAGATATTCAAGGATAAATGTACATGACCTATCATCCAAAAGGGAATAGCGAGGTTTTGACTTATCCAGATTAGGGTAAACTGAATAAATCTTCTCATTAATTAATTTTTTCCCATCTGTTGTCATAGTTCAACCTAAAGCTACCTTTGTGTTGCTCTCCCCATGTACATTCATTCGGAGCGAATAAGCTCATAAAATATTTTTGATTATCTTTTTGGTATAGATGGTATATGTTTCCAATCACGGGCTTCATTCTCATCTCTGAGTTAAATATTATTTCATTCCAACCCACCTCTTCGGAGAGCGCTTTTAGCTCTTTTTTTATTTTATCGAAGCGCTCCTCATAATGTTTGTTGGCTGAATGAACTGCACTAGATTTCCATCCACCAAGACTATGATCGGGCTTGATTACAGGAGCAGATAAATTGCTCCCATAGGGCAACGCATAAGCATTTAGTGAATAGCTATCGGGTAGTCGCTTGCCACTTTCGCTCATTAAAATAAGATGGTCAATATAAACCCTAAAGTCTTAAAGATTTTTAATTCAGGCAAAGTGGCGAATTTAAAAAATCTCTTACAACTCTCTTTGGCTAAAAGTCTTCCTCTATAAAGCGCATATTTGTCTTTTATGTATTTCATTACCAACTATTGATTGTTATATCTTCTCGATTATTTGGATGGTCTTTTAGCTTTTTTAATAGTCTCTGAAGGATGAATCGTTGGCATCTGTAGTTGGACTCTTGTTTTTTTGTATTAGTTTTCTTGATTTTACCCCCAAGCTCACTTACCATATCCTCTATGATTTGCCTATCAAATCTACCTTTATAAGACCAACCTAAGTCAAAACCTCGGCGCAAGCCTTTTTGGTGAGACTCTTCAAACTCATTATTTATACCATCTTCGTACATTAGAGACTATTTTCTTTCGTAATCGTCTTCTATTCTTATAATATCGTCTTCTCCAAAGTAAGTGCCAGTTTGAACTTCTACCAAAATCATATCTTCGCTAGTGCTTGGGTTAGCCATGCGGTGCTTGTCGCCAAGAGCTATAAGAACTGTCTCTCCTTCATGGTAGTTGCGAGTCACTCCATTAAGAGTGATCTTGGCAACTCCCTTTACTACTGTCCACGCTTCTCTGCGCTTGTGATGATATTGATAACTCAATCTTTGTTTCGGTTTTACATATATCCTTTTTACTTTGCAGTAATCTGTATCAAGGAGAACTTCATAATGCCCCCAAGGTCTAATTGATTCGTCTTCTTCCATCTCTTTTAATCCTGTTAGTTCTGATGAACTTCTTATCTTTTCGCCAAGTCCATCTATTATTTTAATACCATATTTAGCGCCGACTACCGACTCGGGAATCTCTTCATTGTGTCTATCCCCTCCATTTGCGAAAATATCTGGTTTTATCTCAGCTAATGAAGCGCAAACTGTTTTGTCCGTATCAATAGACAGAAACACTTCATCAACAAAACCTAACGCCTTAACAATTTCAACTCTATCAGCTTCATCCATAAAGAAGTCTCCTTTCTTTAGGACGCATTGATGGTTGTTATTTACAATCACAATTAATTTATCCCCCAAGTCTTTAGCTAACCTAAGATACTCTAGGTGACCAATGTGAATGGGGTCGAAGTACCCACTAACTGCTATAACTTTACTCATAATTATCTACTCCAAAGGTTACTTATAATATCAAGCATCATAACAGATGCCATGAGAATTGCAAGCCAAAAAAAAGGATCGTTCATGTGACATAGCTTTCCAGTATCACTTCTTGGGCGAATTCAGCGTCATGCCAACCATTGATCTTGACAGGCTTTTCTCCTAAGTCTTTGTAATGAGCAAAGAAGTTATGACAAATCTTTAAAAAGTACATATCTATGTCATGTAATGTATCATACTCTCTTACGGAGGAGGTGGGAACTCCTAGCACTTTATAGTCTTTGAATCCCCCATCATCCATGTCTAGCACCCCAATAACTTTAGTCTCTACGAGAACTCCTCTGTCTATAGGCTTTGGGTTGTATAAAAATATATCCAACGCATCGCCGTCATCTGCCTTAGTGGAGGGGATGAAACCATAACTAGCAGGGTAATTCATAGCGCTTAAAAGGTCACGATCATAGGCGAAAATACCTTTTTCGGGATCGTACTCATATTTGACATTAGTAGCTTTGGGAATCTCAATTATAGCATTAACTATATCGGGAGAATTTCTATGAGGAGGGATGTGATATAAATTCATTAATCAATTAATACACGACATTCCTGTATTATATAATAAAATGAATGATTTGTCTACAGGCATTCGCAAACTTTCATTCCTTGCGCAGTTATTTTGCGCTTTCCATCAATCTCCATAAAGTTCTTATTTAATAAGTACATCTCATGGTCTCGTTGTAAAGCACTTTTACTGAGACCTATTTTCGCCGCGAGACCTGTCAAAGTAGCTGAACCGCAAGTGTTTAGGGCTTGCAGAATCTGTTTTTCAGTAAACGAAATGCCATGAGGTAGAATGCCCACTTGGTCACAGAGATCAGAAAAATGATTAAGACCAAAAGTCTTACTGCCTTTAGCTCCGCAATAAAGAGTTATTTCTTTAGCCCTCTTGACTGCACTACGAGCGTTATTGCGAACTGTAGTGGCAACTTTTTGCAAGGATTTATTTATATACAAAATGTCTGGAGTGCATAGCTTTATTATTTCAGCTAATTCTTCTTGAGAGTACGGCTCAAAATCTACTGTAGTCAAGCGATCTTTTAGGGGAGGAAATATCTTATCGCTCTCAGTCGTAGCAAAAATAAATGTTTGTTGCTTGAAATTAAATTCAAACTCCATCTCATTCCATGTGATACTTTTGCGATGATTCTTCTCTGAATTAAAGATCGTAAGAAAAGCCATAGTTAAGTCCGTAGGAAGGGCATGGCACTCATCAAATAAAATGGTTATTTCATTATCAGCTATTAAAGGTAGAAATATTTGCTCAAAGAACTGTTCGTTGTTCTTGATAGTAGAACAATTAAGCTCAAGGAACGCTCTTTTATTTCCATCTTGATTGTAAAGATTTCGTGCAAAAGCTTTGGCGAATTCTGTTTTGCCTAATCCTTTAGCGCCTATCAAATTCAAAAATGGACAGTCACTCGTCTTGTGAAAGGCGTCCAAATAGAAAGAAAGCTTCTTCTTTACATTCTCTTGACCTACTAAATTGGGAAAGTATTTATGTTTCTTACTCATCATCTTCGTTAAAATTGGTTAATTTATATTCAATCAGAGGATATTCCTCTTCTGCACTATTTGATTTATTATGTTGCGCCTTATAGCATTTCTTGCATTGAGACCTCTTCCCGAATTTTCGGCGCTTATCATTGTTGAACTTATTTAACGGCAACATTTCATTGCATTTACTGCACTCCTTATGGGACGCTTCAGAATCGGATTCAGAAGGCTTAGAGGCTGGTGTATGCGCCTTCTGTGGCGCAATCTCCCCTATAAGGGCTTTGAGCCAAGGCTTGCTAACCTTAACGATTCCCTTATTGCCTATGTATTCCCCTAGTTCTTCATAGGTTATATTCTGATAAGATAGGTTTGTACTCATAGTGTTTTTGTGTAAATCTCTATATGAAGAAAAAGATAATCAATTATCTTGCAAGAGATTTCATGAAGTCTTTAGTTATAAATGGATCAATCTTCGATAATACCCCAAAGATACGAGCTAGAGCCTCTTATTTATGGGCTGTAAGAAGGTACTTGGAATTGTCCGAAGAAGAAAAACAAGAAATCCTTAAGAAAATCAAATAAACTTGTGGAGAATTTCCAACTGACTCACTCCAACATACTTGGAAAAGTAAGCGCAAAATTCAGATACTTGTCGGGCATTTAAAGAGCGCAGTGCATCTCCTACCTCGGTGTACTTGCCGTCTTGCCACAATTCAGTCAAATTAATAAAATCAGTATTATTCATAGTATATATTAGTTATTGTTAGGTTTATTGGCTAAGGTAAAATCCCTAGCTTCAATTAGAGCTTGGCAGAAATCGTCAATCTTGTCAAGAGGAATTTGAAAATACTTTTGATAACTCCTCCCATCGCTACTGTGAGCAGTTACGCCCACAAAGTCGTTATGGGAATAAGTGGACACGCCAAGCCCTCCTAGAAGGCTATAAGACTTAGAGTTCCCTCCTGACCAAGTGGTATATTTAGATTTCTCGGCTCGGCTTCTACCCTTCGCCCACACAACTTCTTTATCAATATAATTCATAATGCCTACCATAATGCATGAATTCTAGGAAGTGTCAAGCTTTTTGTGTACCTCGGAGTATGAAAAGCAAAATAATAAACTACCTTACAGTCCAGTTAATATCGGACAAAAGCTTTAAGGTTCATTACGCCCAGAGAATTAGATCGGCATGGATTTTGGCAGAAAAAAAATACGCTAAAATGAGCGCGGAAGAGAAGAAAGAGATTCTAAAAAAAATATCTTAATCCTGCTTTTCTTTCCATTCTAAAATCTCTTGGCATATATCATAGAATTCATCTAAGTTCAACGCTCCCTTCGCTTGATTAGCTTCGGCGCAACATATACCCATATTTGAAAGATCATTAGTACCACCTTTGTGAGTAGGGATGATATGGTCTAAGTGATATTCGGAGGGGAGATTTAAATCTATCTTTCTTCCTGTGAGGTAGCAAATTGGGTGATCTCCTATTTTTTTTATGACATCTTTGCAGGTGTAGGGAACGCTTATGTTATTTACTCTAGCATAAGTGCCTCTTTTGAACCTTCCTTTAAATCCTTTTACTTTATTTCGGAATGTGCGATAAGCCTCTGCCGTACAACGGGATCGGAAGTGGTTAACCTTCTTGCATAAGGGGTTATGACCTTGAGATCGTACCCTATTTTTTTCAGAGTTTCCCGCGCCACAATGATAGGAGATCGTGGACTTGGCGCAACGTAGCTTTTTTGCAATTTCATTATAGGAAAGACCTTCCTTCCTAAGTTTTAATATAGACTCTTTTTGGCGCCGATAAGGTTTTTTATCGCTCATTATTTGGGTAAAAGGGTGGAAACAGGCAAGTTATATTACATTTCATGCCTTCGGCGGTAGGGTCGGCTAAAGTCGCAACCGCATGGACACCGCTACCCGCTTCCATCCATTCAAGGTCTCTGATAATATGACTACTCATTAGCCCAGAAAAACCTCCATCCATTTGGTCTTCAAGGAAAATTACGCTTCTCTGCTCGTCATTCATCTTTAGTTTCAAACATTTTCTTTTTGAGAAAGCTAGATACTAAGGCTTTTACACCTTTTCCATTCTTAGTGATGATACTCTCTCCATTCACCAAGGCAATCTTCCATGAGGAAGTGCGTCTAGTAGAGCCAGTATTCTTCTTCTCTTTTACATAAGCCACATTGCGTGGATTGATATAATATATCTCGTTAGTAGTATCTTCAATAGTTATTGTAGTTTTCATTATTATTATTTGTTACGAATTTTTTTATTCTTTCTATTAATCTCGATTTAGTTGATTGTACATTGCTTGGGGTTATTCCTATAGCATCAGCAATTTCAATGTTAGTAAAGTCTTGTAGTAATAAATTAAAAATCTCCTTCTGTCTTTTAGATAGAATATGATTTAAACCCTTGATTAGTTGTTGTCTTTCTTTTCTTATTAAATTAGAAAAAGGTACATCATTAAGCCAGTCGGGATTTATTTCTTCGGATATATCTAGCGACAACATAGGGACGGCTCTTTTTGATTTTTTATAATATGCTAATACCTGCCATTTGGCTATCCCAAACGCCCAATTGGAAAAGGCAAAGCTAGGGTCGTACTGGTCTTTTTTATTTATCAAAACTTGATTCACATTTTGGACAACATCTTGCGCATCGCTATGATTCCTTACCCTCTCTTTAATAAAAGAATAGAGCTTGGGTTGCAAGTTGGCTAGGTCGCTATTGTAGCACATCAAAACGGGCATGAGACAGAGTTTGAGAATAGGGGTTGGGGGTTGACTTTAAGTTTATTTTTTTTAGATTTTTTATTCTTTACTGGGGTATTGAATTTGTACTGAACGAGTATGCAGTTGTTTGTGCCGTAATAATCGTCAAGCGCCAATTCTAAAGTTTCAAGAGCGTAGCGAGAATGGGTCATACTTCCATACATTCTGTTATCATCAAACTTCTGAAACATATTCATCAAGAACTCTTTGGCGACCACCTCGTTTGGTATGTTTCCAAGCTCTAAGCAGTTCTTCCAGAATCTATAAGTCTCTCGCTTGCGAAAGCGCTTTCTGACCTCTTCCTCTTTCTTCTTTTTGCCTCGGACGGGAGGTGGATTGAAATCTAATTCCATCTCTATGGAATTCATTACCTTCTGTGGGACTTTAAAGTATCCATCTTCCAGAGGGATAGCTTCTAAATAAACTAAGTTAAGAAGGTTTTGTTGTCGGCGCAACAGTTTGTCCTTGCTTATTTTACCATCCTGACTCTTTGTGTCTCGCATTGTCATTGTCATTTTATTTGCCTTTCTTATTTTTAACATTTAACCATCTATAAATTGTGCATATCTTAAGCAGTGATACTTATCAAAAACAGGTCTAAGCATCTTTAATAGCTCCTCACTGAACATAAGAGGGGCGGAATAATCATAGGCATTTATTTGAGCCTTTCGCACTTGCTCATCTAACCTCTTGCAACGAATACTCATTTCCTTGATGAGGAAAATATTAGAGAAGGCTTCCTTGCGAATTTCTGATTCTAGCCTTGAAATCTCGGAAAGATTATTCACAAGCTTAGTATAGGTCTGTGATTGATTAATCATTGAGAATAACTATAGCATAATAGGCATTATTTGTCAATCGCTTTTTTGATTTTAGTCCGTTTTGTCTATGGTGAGCGCCAAATGGTAGCCATCTATCTCTTTGTCTATGATGATCTGGATAGATTCGTGACCTTCTTTATACATTAGGAAGCTTATTATTTGAGTGATTTGGGTTGGGCTTAAGCCTCCGTGGTGAGCGCCAACAGTATAGGGACTTGCGCCTATAATGCTTTTTATTAATTTTTTTAACTGAGCTTGCGAAAGGGGTATTTCTCTGTCAGGATCATAGTCTTTATTGAAAGCAATCATAATAAGTGTATTATTTGTTAGATGAAACAGTTAAAAGTAAAACATAAAATAACCGCAGATCTCGTATTGGACTTATACGAGAAAGCGAAAAAAGCCAAAGGAAAAAAGAAGGAAGAGCTATTAAAGCAAGCTACATTCCTTAGCAAGAATATAGGAGCTTATTTGGCTAAGTCAGTTTCGCCGTCTAAAACTTCGCTTTCGTCTTCCCACTCTTCCGAGTAGGGATTCTTGCGCTCAACGGAAAGCAACTGTATCTTCCATCCTCGATGCTCAATCATTTCGCGTTGAAATGATAGAGCTTCTTCTGCGGAAAGACAATTATAGTAATGATAAGCAGTCTCTACCGAATCCTCGGGAAGATACTTTATCCTAAAGTCGAAAGGTCTTGGTTTATTTTTCTTGGATTTCATCGGTATCGTTAGATTGAGCCATGTCCTTCTCAAGCTCTCGCAATAGCTCAGACTCCAAAGATTCCTCTGAAGTGAACTGGGTAAGCGCCGCATGATAACCATCAGAATAGTCAAGCATAGGACGACCTTGAGAGAAGGCTATTCCTGCTTGAGAGCGACCATCCTGAAAGCCTCGGGAGTAAGATCTTTCGGCTGATTGTAGGCGTTGATTATTAAAATCATTTATTTGCGAATTTTTAATTTCGCATTCAAGCCTATAGCTTTCCGTTAAGAAGAGAGCGTTCTCCGTTTGCTTGGAGGAATTTTGAGCTATAAACGCTACGAGTATTAGCGCTGCAATCCATAAATATCGTTCACTTATTTTCATTTTTAAATTTCTGTACGGCTTCTTTAAGGTTTTTGGCTTGGGTTCGAATAATATATTTGAGCCTATGTCTTTTCGCTTTTAAATCTTGAGCGACTTTATCAGGGAAAGAATTTTGGTCGGGGTCGGGCATTAGGCTTAGTTTTTCCTTTTGAACTCTCTCCCATTCATTAAAGCAATCTATGATGCGATGAGGCATTAAGTCTTTGCGCACTCTGTCGGCCCTGTTCCAAATGTATATCATTCTACCCTTCTCCGCCAAAAGGTTTCCAAGACACATCCGAAAACAAAACCAACTCAACTCCATCTTCGTTCTCCATGTCAAAACCAATTGGCTCGCCCTCGGGAACGACTTCATTAGTCTTGGTGTAAAAGAATTCCTCCGTATCAGAGGCGCACATTATATCAATAGATGATAGGCTCATGTTTATTTGTGGGTTCATTTGTTTCTCTTTGCTTAGGAAACGGGCTTTCCCGAATCCTGTTTTAAGGTCTACTCGACTGCATCTCAGGTTCTTCATTATTTGTCTCCTCAAAAATTAGCATTTGATTAGGGTCTATTTCGTCAATATCTTCAGATGATACCACATCCTTGGGGGTTTTGTCAAGAACTTTTTTTCCTTTTAACCAATTTCGTTGCGCCATGCGAATTACGAAGCGCATAAAAGCAAAGGCATATACTTTATTTAGCTCTACTGTAGTATAAAGTCCATCACCCTGCGTGATGCAGAAAGTCTTGCTCTCTTCGTCATAAGAGAAAGAGGCGTGTTTTAGTTCTTTAGTTATCTTCATCGGATAGCCCATGCTTGTGCGAAATATTGTCCTTTTCTAAGGGGGTTTTATAGCTCTCCTCAAACTTCTCATCATGAAGATTGATATCTAAGTAAAAGAGCGACTTCCCTGTCTTAACGCTTTCCTTTATCATGTCTTGCAACTCTGAAAACTTAATCTCCATATCTCCTAGCGCTTGGAGAGTGAGAGCCGCATCTGGATTCTTAAACGTGTCCAGAAGGAGATCGTAATTTTGTTTCCGCTTGCTTCCAGCATCGGGATGAGGGGGTTGCAAGAAATCTGTAATCCTAGCCTCATCGCCAAGACTGCGACCGCTTCGCTGAATGCCGTGCTGATTTACTATCTTTCCGTCGAGCATAGATTGGTTTCCGTTTGGCGTCAGAACAGATTCATAGAAACAATGATTGGATTTGCCTTTTTGATTATGCGCTCGATCTACCCCTCGTTCGAGGCCGCCTTGCTTCTTCGGAAGTTTTGCGTAAGTACCCAAGTCTCGACCCTTAGGAACTTTTCGAAAACAAGTCTCATAAGACACTTTACGCTGAACAGTGTTTCCGGAGAAGTGGTTGCTCTTCAGAAGTATGGGGATGTCTTGAGTCTTGCCATCATAATAATCATCCATACTAGCTTCGGCTTTGATGATCCGATTTATATCCTTGATGTCGGTATACAATTTAAGTTGGGTAGAATTTAGGTTGAACCAGCCACATGTCCTCATCAAACGCTGCCAGTCGGTGCTGGTATTTGCGCTACGCCTAGGCTCCAAAATGGAGCCTATTTTTTCATAGGGACCAGCTACCGTGCGATCCCAGAAGTGCTTTCCTATAAGAAGGTTTATTTCTTCACTGGTAGCAAGGGGAATCTCGTTCATATAATCTAGCATTTGTCCCGTGACGCCAGCGTCGGTTCCGACGAGAGCTTCGGAATAACACCTCCAAAGCTTCAGCGGGGGGATCCCGAATTTATCAGGATCTTTCTCCATCTCGTCCAAGATGGGCAACTCGTGCTTGCCAAAGCGCATGATGTTCCATAAATCCGTTTTGCATTCCTTGAGACGCTCTATAAACCATAGAGAGGGCCCTATGGGCTTGCCCTGATCATTCCTATTGAAGAGATCGTCTATTTGGACAATCCTTCCTTCCTGCTTGAGGTAGGCTAGATCATTATAGCCCTCTCCATTATTTTGAGAAGCTAGCTCCGCTTGCAGGCAGACGATATGAGGGGAAGCACGCCGCCAAAGCTCCTCCTCTTCCTGTCGGCTTTGCGCTTTAGCTAAATACGCAAAAGCCGTGGCGGAAGTAGAAAGGACCTTCAATGAGGGAGAAGTAGTATCTAACTCGCTAAGAGAGACTCCATTCATCTTGAGGAAAGATTTTATGTATCCGTCATTATTTACATACGAATCACATTCATCGAGAGTAATCATAACCTTACCGCCCATCTCCAACATGCTGGTTATAAGAGCGGTGATTTTGTCGGCTTTTCCGTTCAAAAGATCAGGTTGATGCATGATTACTGTATTGACGGTTGCGCAGTACTTGATTAGCTCCAAATCACCCGCGTTGTTGGCAATCGACAAAATGTTATTCAATGACTTGGCATCAAAGTTCTCAAGGTTTTCGTGGTATTTATCCATCTCAGAAATGGCGTCTCTTTTTCCTGCAAGATTACTCTGGCAGAGAATATGCACTAATAAGTGAGGTGTGCCCGGATTCTTCTTTAGGTTCTCTTCGACCCAACCGATGAACGAGCTAAAAATTGTACCTAGCTTTCCTGATCGACATTTTCCATGAAGGTGAGCCCAAGCGAGACGTCTATCCAGAAAAACGCTCAATATCTTTTCTTTGGCCAATTTTTGATGGCGATAAGAGGAGTTATTGTTTTTTGGCGCAATGTCTTTTGGCACAAGAACCTTCCGATTAGTTCTATTTACAAATTGATGGAGAAGATTTATCTCAAGCTGACCTCCGCTTGCTTCTTCTCTTTCCAATTCCAGATCGAGGAGTTTTGACGTTATAGCTTTTCTAATTTCGAGTGTAGATGCCTTCGGGTAGTGGGGCTTGATCCGCTGTGTCTCATAGCGAACATCTATGGCGTGCCAATTTTGTTCAAGGTATTTTTCGTCGTCGGTGTTTAAGGTCAGATTCATGATGTTTTATACAATACTATATTTTAAGTTATTTGTCAAGGTTTTGTTTTATAAATTTCTTGGCTTCTTTAAATGCTTCTGGATGATATTTCTTGCACCATTCAATTACCCACTCCTTTACTAAAGAGTTTATTTGATCTTTTCGGTTAACATTAATGCGGAAGTTTCCGCATTCAGAATTAGGGTTGTCTTTGTCTTTTGCTAGTAAGTTCATTTGAAGGGTCTCCTTTAAAATAAGAAAATAGCCAGCCCCGATGTATGTCGGAAGGATCGGCGCCTTTAATATTATCTTTTCCTATCTTGTCTACTAAGCCCATAATGTCTTTTCGGGGCATATCCACTCGTCGTCCATTCACCCACACCACATAGGGCTGAGTGCCGTTGACGTTAAAAGGAAAAGGGATACTGTTTACTTCAATAACTTTAGGCGCTTTCTTAACGCATCCGCTAAATAATAAAACTAATAAAAGAATAACTTTTGTAATAATACTCATGCTCGACCTTCTCTTGATTGTGAGTATAATAATACCACAACCGACCGGATATGTCAAGACTTATTTCTTGCTTTCTTTTACTTGCTTGATGCGCTCTTTCATATACTCCTCGAAAAAGAAATTGTAAGCGTCTAAGTCTTCATTCTCTACAGCAATTTTTATTTCCATGCGATAGACTTGCGCCCAATCCCTGTCTTCCTCCTCAAGCACGGTGTCGCTCAGGGAAGGGGAGCGCATTCCTGCGCAACCTCCTAGGATAAGCAGGGGTAAAAGTTTAAGCACATAATAAGTTACACCTACGAGGCGCGAACTTATTCAAAATGGCAAGTAGCAGGCTCAAACCAAGCAAAGCATTTCTCCCCTTTTATATCTCTTTGGACTTGGCTGCAGCAATACCCTTCTTGCACCATTCTTTCTATTAGTCCTGTAAAGTGGACGATAGAGAGGGTGCATTTTATCTCTTCAATTTCTATAAGGTCGTAACTGTCTAGCTCTAGAACTCGACTGCCGACTACAACCTCATCACAAAACTCCTCACAGATTGCGGATCCCTTACTCATGGCATTTGCACTTAGCCTTGAAGATTTTACGGCATATTTGATCTCCGTGCTTACAGACTTTATCGCAAGACTCACATCGGCAAATATAATCGCCATTGCATTTCTGATGGAGAGGTGTGTGGGAACAGCTCGAACTTAATAAAGCACATAATAGAATTATTTTTTTCATATTGTTTATTATATTATATTTAATGAATGGGAGAGCGTTCTTGGTTGTATCTTATATACTGAGCTTCTAATAAAGTTATATAATTACTCTGCGATGCGATGGCGTCTTTGCATTTGATCAAGGTCTCGTCTTGGTCTAGGGATATTTGATACAATCGATTTACCTCTTGATGGCGATCATAGAGAACAAAAAGCAAAATTATTATTAAATACAAAAGAAAATGCGATAAACTTTGAGATGACACAACTATATATACACTTATTTCCTATTGTATCTGGGATCGTAAGTAGATAGCCCGCAAAACATACCCATTAAAAGAGAAAATACCCAACAAATATTAGAGTCTAGGGCAAATACAATAGAAACAAAAACGTTAATCACGCAACATAGTAAGAGTAAGCGCCCTTTCGTGTTAAGACTTGCCCACGGCCTCATCGTTTTCCTTGGAGAGGAGCTTTTGCCTCACTAAACTAGATTTCTTTCCGCGAATCGAGTGGACTGAAATACCCATTATGGAAGAAACTGATTTACAGGACTTGCCTTTTTTAAATAAGGATAAAATCTTTTCGTTTTCTTCCTCGGAATATTTATACACATCTCTTTGGCGCAATATACAGAAGTACAGCTTGTTTTTGGCCGCGAATGCAGATATCTGCCTGTTACTATACTTACCATTCATAAATATTTCCGAAACCTGCTGGCTATTATAGCCTCGGGCATTATCTAAGAGAAATTTTCTTAACGTAGGCTTATCCTCATCTCTCATGGGCGATGTTTTTGGGTCGGGCGTGAAAAAATCTGCAATAGATTGTTGACCTTTGGATACTTCATCATAAGAGTAGTCTTGTAGGGATTTATTTTTTAAATGAGCTTTTATCTTGTCGGCAACGGAGATGGAAAGCAGGGAGATGGCTTGATGTGAAACGCCCATTGCTTCTGCAATCTCATACTGAGAAGCGCCTTTCTCTAAAAACGATAGAACTTTAGCCTCTTTATCCGTTAAGATAGAACAGTATTCTCTGATCATCTTCAGTAAGAAACTGCATTTAGTATTGCGATCAAAGTCTTCGTAATAATCCTCATCATAGCCATTTGAAGCTAAAGCTAAATCATAGGTAGTTTTATAACCGTCCTCTGTAACATGCTCTTGGTCGACCCTTTTCCTTACGTAGGGAGTGCCAGAAATGCGGTAATGCGTCCACTTGATTACGTTGCGGATAAAAGTATAAGACATTCTCTGGAAATTAACCTCATTGAAATCAGCTCCAAGTTTATTTATAATGTGATCTTTTTTGCTGATTATAGCAAGATTACATTCTCCCATTAAGTCAGAAGCAGACAGAAGGTGATTGGGGCGGCGGTGCTTGCCTATTATCTTTACCATACTTTCTTGGTAGTTTTCGAGATATTTATCGAAAGCTTCTGTATTAGCGCTCATTCTTGAAGGGGAGGTTTCGGTTTGGGAATTCTTTAGACCAGTTCACTCGGTCTTTTGTTTGGTGCATTAACTTACTTAAATAGCTTGATTTAATGCCTAGGGATTTCGCAGCGTCTTTGCGAATATTTTTATTTTCTCGCAGAGCTTTTTTGATTTTCGGTATCAAATCTTTAAAGCGTTTTTCTGTTTTAGCTCTTTTGGTCGCGTTAATTTTATCTCTTCTTTTTTTATCATCTTCTTTTGATAGGGGAAAAGGCTTGAACCCTTTTGCTATCTGTTTTTTCATCACTTCCTTCTGAACCTTGGACCGAAGCTCAAAAGAGGCTTTTCTAGCAGTAGAAAAAGGCTTGGGGGTAGGATACTCTTTATTCCAATCAATTTTGGGAAATCTAGACATTAAATTGTAAAGTTTGTTGCGACTTACTCCTAGATATTCAGCCGCTTTCAAGCGATTTCCTTCTGTGTGGATCAATGCATCAATTAATTGCTGACGAGTAGCTTTCATTAGGTTTTTGTCCCATTTTACCCACTTGCCCTTATAAACCATTCCCTCTCGGTCTTCCAGAGGGCGCGTCTTTCCCTTGTTATGAATATGAGACCAGTTTTCATCGCCTTTTTTGAATCCAATTGATTTTATTTGATCATAGTCTGTTTTATTGAAGCGATTGGTTTTGCCCTCGGCCCTCTCAATCTCCAGCTTGTAGAGAAAGTTGTTTTCATTAGGAAAGGAAGCCGATCTGATCTGCTCCCACTCTTTTAAGCCAATTCTTAGATTATTGGCGTTTTTATAGTTTTTATGAAACATAAACCCATGAACCGCTTTTATTTTAGTTTTTGGGTCGTCCTCTCTCACTCTCCGGCTCAGGATGTCCTTCGCGGACTCGTAAGATTTAGCTTTGATGAATGTCTTGAAGTCGGACTCAAGCCCCGTATGGTAGCGCTCAGTATAGTTTATATTCCAATACTGGTCAGTGCGAAAAATTTCTTTTCTAAATTTAGCTTGAATGTTTTTACATCTTTTCATATTTACATCTAAGGAGTTTATATAATTAAACGGGTTGAATCTGTTTCTAATTCTAAATTATCCCAATATTGATGATCATACTGGCTATATTGAATATCTTTAAATAGAAATAATTTGATAATTGGCCCCGCAAGATCGTGATCTTCAGTTTCATAACCAACTGCAATACCATCTGGCACCCTTCCTGCGCCGTCTTTGTATTCAAAGCATTCATCGTAATGATGCTCCGAGTAAACTATTTGTTTAGAACTTAAATCACTCATGAAGCCCAGAGTATATCATGGGGCGATGCTAAAGTCAAGATTTCTTTTTAGACCAGTTGATTGAGGAGTAATTTTCCCTAAAACCTGCCGAGATATTTCTAGGAGCGTCTCCCTTTCCGTTTTGACCGTCTTTTTTGGGAGCGCAACCGCAGTTTCCGCAACGCGTTGCGCAAGCTTCTTTTTTCTTTTTCTTTTTATTCATTTCCATTTGCAATAATTGGGGTTTTCAGCGCGTTTCCTTCGCATGTATTCACGCTTTTGTTCTCGGCGTTTTTCGAGATTTTCTTCATCATATTTCTTCTGCGCTCGCGCGAGCGCGTCTTTCCCTTTGGGCGTAGATGCGTATTTTTCTTGAGCCTTGTCCTTCATCTATAGTCCACTAGGAAGCCATTCTCCGGCAAATTTTTTTTTCGTTTTTGGGGATTCTGTTATATAATATCCTCATCATCATCATCAGTGTCGTCATCCAAGTATATTTCTGACTCAAAGCCTCCTAGCTCTACTAGTTCTAAAATTTTTTCTTGCAAAGCGCCAATAATAACGAAACAATTGATATCAAATTCAGAAAAATACCTTGCGACAAGATCGTCGAGATCAAACCTGAAGGCGTCTGTTTGTTCATCGTAGTCTCGGGGGCCTGAGATATCAAAGTCGTCGTCCATGCTTTATAATATATAAATGTGATACTTTTTCTATATATAGATACACAAAAAGGGCGCCCCGGAGGGCGCCCTTCTATAGGATTAATAACAATGAAGTTATTTAGATTTGGAGCAGCTTCCTTGCTTCTGCAGGAGGCCCACAATCAACAACAGGGTGATAAGACCAGCAAGACTGGCCCCCTCGCCCACAAAACCATTCACAATGGCTTGTAAGTTGCCGATGACATTCATGCCGGCGGCTTCGCCGAACACAACTTGCGCAAGCACAAGTAGTCCAACGACTGACGTTAACACGGAAAACAAACCTCCAATTGAAGATTTGATAGTATCTACTACGTTATTCATATATAATATAGTTAGGGTTAAAAGGATACGTTAAGGCCGAGACCCCAAACAGTTTCGTTACTACGAATGTCATTGTCAGACAATGATACATCAGCATAGATATTAAGATTTTCCTTAATACTCTTATTCGCGGTAACTTTAGCGCCAAAATAAGTACTGTCAAGCGTGGATGAAAGATCTGTATTGCCGATAATACCGGCCAGTTCGAGATCAATAACTTCAAGATCAACATTGTGACTTACTTGACCCTCAAAAGTATACAAATCATCATCGGTGTGACGATAAACAGTAACCTTAGGTGAAAGCAGGGTGTTAGCTCCAACAGCCACGAAAGCCTCTAGGTTTTCACCAAGAGTTGTGCTATCGGTATTGTAAACACCTGCATAAGCATTGAGATTATCCTCAAAAAGGGACGTTCCAAAGCCAACTGTTAGCTCGTCATTGTCAGCCCCAGCAGATTTCACGCTTTGATTAGTGAAAAAATCACCAAAGAGATCCACTGCATCAAAGCCTACATTGAAACCAACCTGAGCTTGAAGAGCTTCGGCTGAAACAAGCTCGCCTCTACGAGTATAGTCCGAAGTGTATTTTGTATCTACTCCACCTGAAACTTCAGGAGCAGCAGACGCGACGTTAATAAAAGATCCAACGCTAAGAAGCGCGGACAGCAATAGTGTGTGTTTATTTTTCATATATAATTATTGTTTATGAAATTGTTGAACCGTTAGAATATCCGGGATCATCCTTACGTTTTCGGCGCATGTAGTCCCGCTTTTGAATCCTTCTTCGCTCAGGGTGAGCGTTGTCGTACTTCTCTCTAGCTTTTCGCATGGATTCTTTGCCATCCTTCGTGGAAAGATAGGCTTTTTGGGATTCTTTCTTTTTTTCTTCGTCACTCATGTTATTGTATCCTTATCTCTTTCCAGTTTACTAGATTGTTTTTTACTAAGTCTCTGATGTGTCTTTGTTTTGAATTTAGTTGTGATTTGCCGCTTTTGACCTCAATGAGGGTCACTGCATCATCATCAAATGATATATAATCTATAGGTTTCCCTAAGAATACACAGTTTTCGGGGTCAAAGTCAAATTGATCTAAAAACGGAGCTAATGTTTCGGCTATATGGCCAAGGCGTACTTCGCTGCTTTTTTTTTGGGATAAGGTCGTCCGTCGAGTATCTTCACTATCTGCAAGCTGTTTTTCTAGAGAGCTTATTTGTAGTAATAATTCTTTTTCTTGGTGGACTTGGTTCTGCTGATTCTGAAGGGCAGCGGCGTTAAGTTCTTTATTAGTGTCAAAAAGTTCTTGGTTCTCTCTGATCAGTTTATGCTGATTTAATTTAGAGGAGTTACCGTGTTTGTAGAGTATTATACACCCTAAGACGCACAAAATCAACAAAAAACACAGAAAAGCAATCATTTAGGAGGGTTTTCGAGGTCAAACCCTCTGCTTTCGCAGTAAGCTACCGAATACCCAGTCTTAAAACTGAACTTATCTATGAAGAAAATGAACCCTAAAATCGCATAAGGTTGCCAAGTGTCCCAGCTGAGCTGGGAAAAGATCAACAGCCCCACAAGGACATAAGGTACAAATTTATTTAAAGAATAGTTTATTATTGCGTTCATAGTTTTAAAGTTTAGTTATTGATATAATTCTGTCGTGTCTAAATGATCGCATAGAATCTCGGCCATAACAATAAGCGCGAAATCCTACGTTATCTCTAGTTTCATTCTTGTTACCGAAGGAGTTGTAAAGATTGGGCTTGTTTATTATATAACTTTTTATTTTATTTTCGTTAGTTTTATATACTACTAGATATTTGGAGGCAATTTTATTTTTGAACCATTGTATTAACTTATTCATTGTCCAGTACTGCCAAAGCCTCCTTCTCCGCGATGTGTATCGCTTAGTTCTTTAACCTCTTCGATTTCAATCCAAGGAATTTGGATTATAATTAGCTGTCCTATTTTATCGCCAATTTTATATTGGCTTTTAGAATCAGTAGGAACACTCATGCGTAATTTAACTTCTCCTCTGTAACCAGAGTCAATTACTCCTACCGAATTGCGCAGAGAGTGGCTTGTTTTTGATATGCTAGAGCGCGGAAAGAGGAAGCCCGCACAGCCTTTAGGTATCTCTATAGCCAAACCTGTTCCGTACTCAAAGTAGAGGTCGTTAGAGTCGTCAAGACTCGTACAAACTAAGTCCATGCCTGCATCCCCATCTTTCGCATAAAAAGGAATCACAGCTGAATCATTAAGTTTTTTGAATTTTATATGCATGTTATGTCATTTATTATGCATTGATTATCTCACACGAAGAACAAAAAGTCAAGGACTTTTTGAAATTTAATTAGAATTGTGAGACCAAACGCTTTTAGATAAACGGGTTTCTTTAAGCTTCATCCAACAAAGCAAAGGTATTGAGAGAGAATGCCCAATGGTATAAATCAAAAAAACTGTCCCGAAATAAGTCCAGAACCCACTAAATACAAATTCAAGAGCCTCTTTCATGCTTTTTCCAGAAATGATGTCTGCAGTTTTTTATAGCGTCCGAAATCTTGATTTGAAAAATAGCTTCTTTGGTGTTGGGTCGTCGATATAGCCTGTAGGAGGCTGCCCAACTATTAGATACAAAGGGCATATCCCATCTAGCGAGGTTATTGGCCTGTATCCAGTGCCGCAGGTCATTCTTCTGCAGGAGAACAAAGTCATCCTTGCGCTCATAAGCAACAAAGGTACATTTTTTGTAAATCCACCCATCATTTCCATCTTTATCAGTAAGCTCCACCCATCCCCACAGATGCTTTCGTTTGCTACTCTTCTTTAGGAGAGTTTTTTTAAGCGCTACTGCAAAAGCTTTGCTGGGGGAAGTATTAGGCCAAATGACTAGATCTATATCCTCTAACCTTTCTTTACCCACGGCGCGACGGCTTGAGAACCCATTTGAATCAGCAGATTCAACAAGAAGTTTAAAAGATTCTTTATGGTTAGATTGGGACATAGGACCTAACGAATGCGGTTAGGCGTAACCGTTTCTGTCACAGAAACTTTGCAATGATCTGGATCGTTCCATTTTTTAAGCAAGAATCTTAAGCTTTTTGCCCTATCGCTTGCTTCGGCTTTATTATTGTAATTACGGCTTTCAATTCGACGACCGCTTCTGGTGACTACGTACACGCTATCTTTTTTCATAAATCAGAGTCTACAAGATCCTCTTGCAGTAATTGAGAGGATACACTTTTCCATCCCACCCAAGGAGACTCTCCCGGCTGGTTATTGTATAAATCTTTGGCATAAATATATTTTACATCTCCCACAA
>Ga0163179_10000862_pt1 | contig 21733 bp, 18 predicted proteins | sample AtlANTMetagenome_FD_109643 | JGI IMG/M metagenome (GOLD analysis project Ga0163179, IMG submission 109643) | Marine eukaryotic phytoplankton communities from the Atlantic Ocean - Atlantic ANT 2 Metagenome | ecosystem: Environmental > Aquatic > Marine > Oceanic | place: North Atlantic Ocean...
AAACTCATTTTAGAATAATACCTCATCTCAAGAATTCTTTTTTGTTCGAAAGGTAAATCTTTAATTAAAGATTTTAATTCAGCAAAAATTTGTTCCTCAACCAGTTTTTGCTCAATATTTAACTCTCCATTATTTAACACATCAAAAACATTAAAATTATCTGTTGGTTTTAAAAACTTTCTCTTTTTTTGTTTTCTAAAATAATCCATAATTAAGTTATGAGTGATGGTCATAACCCAAACAATAAATTTACCTTGTTCATTATACTTGCCTTTCTTTATGGTGTTAATAACTTTTATAAATGCATCTTGAAAAATATCTTCTGCGACTTCTTTATTTTTTACTTTAGAAATAATAAATCCGAAAATACGTGATCTATATTTATCAACCAGAACATTCAACGCGTTTTCATTACCATTAATATATAACTGCAGGACCTTGCTATCATCCAATTTTTGAGAAATAAACATATCTATCTTTTTTTAGTTAATACGACTTTTAATTAAGTAGATATGTTCCGATAGGCTTTAATAAAAATTGATTATAATAGTAAATATACAAAATTTTAAAAACTGCACCAAGTTGGTATTTAAAAAGAAATAAATTAATAAATTTATCCTTTATGATAAAACTATATCTAATTGGCGCCTCTATTTTGTTAACTGCGATTTTAGCTAACATAATTGCAGATTATATAAATCTAACTACATGGTATAAATTCTTAAATACAATTTTAGAAAAAGGCAGCTTTTTAAAAACTCTAAAAGAACAAACTATATTTGATATTTTATGGTTGTTTTTTATATATCCTTTAATTTTAGGACTGGGATACTTAATAGCTGAAAAATTATTTAATATTTTTTATTAATGAACTTAATTACTAAAACACCTATTTCAATAAAAGAAAGAATTATTGTAAAAGGAGCAAGATTAAATAATTTAAAAAATATTGATGTTATAATACCAAGAGGTGAAATTACGGTTATAACAGGAGTAAGCGGGTCTGGAAAATCAACATTAGCATATGACACAATATTTGCAGAGGGTCAAAGACGATACTTAGAAGGACTATCTACATATGCAAAACAATTCTTAAACAAAAAGAAAAAACCAGATGTAGATTACATAAAAGGCATCTGTCCAGCAATTTCAATAAAACAGAAAAATAATATAAATAACCCCAAGGCTACAGTTGGAACAAGTTCGGAAATTTTTGATTTTATAAAAATTTTATTTGTCAAACTTGGGAAAATTTATTGCCCAAATACTAAAAAAGTAATAACTAAAAACTCACCTATTGATGTTTTAAAATACCTAAAAAAAAAAACGGAAGGAAAAAAAATATTATTATCATTTCCAATTAAAAATTGCACAAAAACACATTTTGATGAAATTAAAAAAATAGGGTTTTCAAGAATAAAAATTAAAAATGAAATCAAAAAAATATCTGAAATAAATTTTAAATCAATCGAAAAAAAAACAATTAATATTATTGTAGATCGCCAAATTATCTCAAGAAAAAAATCCTTTGAAGAAGAAGTAATAGAATCCTGCCAAATTATTTTTGACTCTAATAGCGGAGTTTGTGAAGTCTTAGACGAAAATGGGAGATTACTAAAAAGATTTAATAAAAGACTTGAGTTAAATGGTAAAACCATTGACCAACCCAACATAAACACATTTAATTTTAATAGCCCATATGGGGCATGTGAAATATGTCATGGTTATGGAGATGTTTTAGGCATAGATGAATCTAAAGTAATCCCAAACAAAGAAATAAGTATTTTAAATGATGCTATTGTGCCATGGAAATACCCTTCCACAAAAAAATGGAAAGAACAACTATGTTCTTACGCAGAAAAAAAAGGAATTCCAATTGAGAAAAAATATTGTGATCTATCTAATTTAGAAAAAGAACTTCTTTGGAAGGGAGATGATGATTTAAAAGGAATTTTTGATTTTTTCCAAATGATAGAAAGCAAGTCATATAAGATCCAATATCGTGTAATGTTATCTAGATACAGAGGGAAAACTACTTGTCCAAAATGTAATGGCGGTAGACTAAAAAAAGAAACGGAGAATATTAAATTTAAAAATTTAAATATTCAAGAAATAACTAAGATGCCTATAAGAGATTTAAAATCTTTTATACAAAACATTTCATTAGAGAAAGAAGAAGAGAAAATTGCGAGAAAAATTTTTAATGAAATAAAATTAAGATTAAAATTACTGATTGATTTAGGCCTCGGATATCTTCAATTAAATAGAAAATCCTCTACACTTTCTGGGGGAGAAGCTCAAAGAATAAATATTGCAAAATCAATTGGAGGAGGCTTAGTAGACACTCTTTATGTGTTAGATGAGCCAAGTATTGGCCTACATGATAGAGACACAAAAAAACTAATTACTATTTTAAAGAATCTGAAAGATTTAGGAAACACTGTTTTAGTAGTTGAACATGATTTAGAGATAATAAAATCTTCTGATTATGTGATAGACTTAGGATTGACTGGGGGTGATTTTGGTGGCAATGTCATTTTTTGTGGTCACATAAACTCAAAAACAAAAAGTTTAAGCCTAACAAAAAAATATATAAATAATGAATTAAAAATAGAATGCCCCATTAAAAGAAGAAAATCAAATGAATTTATTTATTTAAATGGGGGAAGTCAGAATAATATAAAAAATATAAAAACTAAATTTCCTATAAATGTTTTTACAACTATTACTGGTGTGAGCGGATCAGGAAAAAGCACATTAATAAACGATATTTTTGTTCCTGAATTTGAAAAACATCTCAGTAATCAAAAAAGTTTCATTTTTAGTGAGCAAAAAAAAATTTCTAACATTGAATTTATAAAACAAAACTCAATTGGAAAATCTAGTAGATCAAATTTAATAACTTATTTAAAAGGTTTTGATGAAATTAGAAAGCTATTGTCAGAGCAAAAACTAGCCAAAATAAGACAAATAACACCTAAATTTTTCTCTTTTAATATAGAGGGAGGAAGGTGTGAGCACTGTAAGGGAGATGGTTTTATATCAATTGATATGCAATTTATGTCGGATATTAAAATTACATGTGAAAACTGTAATGGAAAAAGATACAAACAAGAAGTTTTAGACATAAATTTTAAAGGAAAAAACATTTATCAAATTTTAAATATGACGGTAGACTGTGCACATGATTTTTTTGAACAAGAAGAGAAAAGAAATATCATAAAACATTTGAAAACATTACAAAGTGTAGGATTAGGATACATGAAATTAGGACAAAACTTAAGTTCATTAAGTGGCGGAGAAGCTCAAAGATTAAAAATAGCATATTTTTTAAATAAAAAAATAGAAAATACAATTATGATATTTGATGAACCTTCCACAGGATTACATATACATGATATAAAAAAATTATTAAACTCTTTTAATAACATTTTAAATAATAACAACACAATTATAGTCATTGAACATAATATGGAAATCATAAAATCATCTGACTGGATAATTGAGATGGGACCTGAAGGTGGAGAACGGGGGGGGGAGATAATATTTGAAGGTACTCCTGAAAATATGAGAAATAAAAAAACACATACATCAAAAATTTTAAAAAAGCACTTAAACTAATTGAGTCTTATAATATTTCCAATAAAAACCTTTAAGCTTAATTAACTCTTGATGCGTGCCTTCTTCAACAATTTCCCCATCTTTTAAAAAAATAATCACATCTGCATTTTTAATTGTAGATAATCTATGAGCAATGATAATAGAAGTTTTGTTTTTAATTAAAATTTTAATAGAGTTTTTTATTAAATCTTCTGTATTTGAGTCTAAAGAAGATGTTGCTTCATCAAAAATTATAATCGGGCAAGAGGATATATATGTTCTTATGAAAGATATTAATTGTTTTTGCCCCATAGATAAAAAAGACCCATTCTCTCCTATTTGATAATCTAGACCGGCCGGAAAAGAATTAATAAAATCACCTAAACCCATCTGTTCCAACATGAAATTAATCTCACTTTTACTTTTTTTTGTAAAAAAAGTAATATTATCAAAAATTGTCCCGGAAAATAAAAATGTGTCCTGTAAAATAAGGCCTATGTTTTTTCTTAATATATTAACATCTAAATTATCAATGTTGTTACCACCAATACAAATACTTCCTGTATCAAGTTTATAAAATCTAGTTAGTAAATTTATTAATGTTGTTTTACCTGATCCTGTTGGGCCAACCACAGCTAGTATTTTTCCAGATTTGATATTCAAATTTAAATTCTTTAAAACTATTTCATTTTTTTTATATGAAAAAAATACATTTTTAAATACTATATCTTTCAAGTATACCTGTTCATTTTTATCTCCTATACCTTTTTCTAATTTAGAATCAGAGTAAACTAAATTCAATACTCTAGATGCAGCAACCACCCCCATTTGTAAAATATTAAATTTATCCGCCATAGACCTAAGGGGACGAAACAACATATTTATAAGTAATATAAAGGATATCAATTGTCCAATTGAAGTATTTACAGTGATATCTATATTATTTATATTTTTAAAAATCATAGTACCCCCAAACCATACAATCAAACCCATTGAAATTGCAGAAAAAACATCAATAATTGGCAAAAAAATCGAAAAGTACAAAACCGATTCTATATTAAATTGAGTGTATTTTTTATTAATTTTTTCGAATTTTGCACTTTCATTACTCTCTTGATTAAATATTTTTATAATATGCATGCCTGTTATATGTTCATATACAAAAACATTTAATTTAGATATCGATGACCTTATATTTTCAAAAGTCTTTTTCATTAATTTTTGAAATATTGCAGTCGAAAATATTAGAACAGGAAAAAAAGAAAGACTTAATAGAGCTAATTTCCAATTACTAAAAATCATCCAAATAATAATAATAATAATTTTAAAAGCATCTCCAAAAATACTTAAAACACCTTGTGAAAACATAGACCCTATTGCTTCTATATCTGAAATAACTCGTGTTATAATTCTACCTGTAGGGGTGTTGTCAAAATAAGAAATTTTGAATTTTAATATTTTTTGAAACAAATTATATCTAATATCTTTTATAACTAACTGAGCTATATGATTTGATTTATATATAAAAAAAAACTGGATTAGCGATTCTAATAACAAAAAAGCTAATACAATTAACATGAAATAGGAAAAAGAAAAAGTGATGTTTTCAATAAAAAATTTAGTCAAACCATGTATTTCTGAAGAAGGAGGCGCTATATATTTATCAAATGCTAATTGTATTAAAACTGGCCTTCCCGCTGAAAAAATAGAAAATAAAATTGATGCGGAAATAGTAAAAAAAACCGCCCACATATATGGCTTGATAAAGCGTAAAGCTTTATTAAAATTATCAAAATCAAATATATTTTTCAATAAAACTATTTTTAGGGTATTCTACATTCATCAAATATAAGCCTTGTGCGGGAACTGAGACTCCTGACTTACTTCTATCTTTAATTTTAATAATTTTTTGTAATTCTTTTTCATCAAACTTTTTATAAGAAAACTCAATAAGAGTACCAACGATTGAACGAACCATATTATGTAGAAATCTGTTTGCTTTTATTCTAAAAATAAACATATTTTTAGTTTTAAAACAATGTAAATCTATAACATTACAATACTTGTTTTTAACATCAGATTTTGATTTACAAAAAGAAGAGAAATCTTTTTTTCCTATAAAAAATTGAGACCCAATATTAATCAAGTCTATATCTATAGGCCTTAAAACAAGAAAAGACTTACCAATTAAAAAAGGATCCTTAATAGTAGAAACCCAATATTCGTAAGTTCTAGAAATAGCAGAAAATCTAGCATGAAAATCTTGATTAACTAAGAAAATATGATTTATAGAAATAAAAGGAGATAAAAAATTATTTATTTTAAATTGAAAATCTATTATGTTAATTTTTTTAGATGTGTCAAAGTGAGCAAAAAATTGAACCGCATGCACACCCGTGTCTGTTCTTCCACAACCCACCAAATTAATTTCCTCACACAACAATAAAGTCAATTTTTCTTTTAATTCCCCTTGAATAGTTTGTTGATTTAGTTGAATTTGCCAACCAAAATATTTTGACCCGTTATATGAGATCTCAAGTAAATATCTTTGCATATTTAATATAAAAGTAAACCTAAAAGTATAAATTAGATTTTGTTATTTCTTTTAATGAATGAAAAAAATTTGTATTATTTCTGATTCTCATAGTTATATTGATGAAAAGATTATTGATTACATAAAGAATTTTGATGAAGTTTGGCACGCTGGAGATATTGGAAGTTTAGAGGTCTGTGAAAAAATAAAACCGCATGCATTGTTAAGAGCAGTCTATGGAAATATTGATGACTATAAAATTAGAATTGAATATCCAGAATTTGATTTTTTTCAATGCGAAGATTTAAAAATATTACTAACTCACATAGGTGGCTACCCTAGGAATTACACTAAAAAAGGATTAGAATTAATAATAAAATACAAACCTGATATTTTCATATGTGGACACTCACATATTTTAAAAGTTTTAAAGGATTACAAATTCAATCTAATTTACATTAATCCAGGGGCAATTGGAAAACACGGTTTTCATCAAGTGAGAACTATGATTACTTTAGAAATTCAAAGTAAAAAAATTTCTAATATGAATGTGATAGAATTTAAACGATAAATTATCTTATTAAACCCTCTCCTCTTACTAATTTATCATCACTATTAATGCACTTTATAGTTAAAAAAATCAAAAAAGTACAAACAAATGGATTCAATATTGCTACATACAACAATACTTCCATTTTTTTTGATTCCATTAAATTAATTAAATCATTTAGAGAAAAAGAAAAATAAAATATAGTGTATATACTCATTAATATACTTAAGAATAAGGCTAACTTAGAAAAGTTAATCTGCACTACTCTTTTTTTAAATAACCATATTGTTATAAAGCAAATTATAGAAATCAACAACGGAAGAAATGATGTTAATGAAAAGAAAAAATTCGAAAGACTTCCTAAATATTCTTCAACAAAAACAAAACCCTTTTCATAAAACTCATAACCAAAGAACCAATATAATAAGTAAAAAAAACTCACTGTTATAAGATAGAGGGATTGTATTCTTTGAATCATAATATGAATTGTTTATAGGAAAATATGAATTTTTTTAGATATAGTAGTGTTATTTATAATATTTATTGTAACATTGTGTCACATTAACAGAAATAGTTAATTTTCTAATTCAATCATCCTTGATATTTTAAAAAAATCTAAACTAAATTATATGTATGATATATCACAATTAAAAAAGAAATTACTACCTGAGCTTCAAGAAATATCTGAAAAGTTAAAAATATCTAATTATAAGAAAATGAAAAAAACTGATTTAATCTATGAAATACTGGATAAACAATCGGTTGAAAAAAAAGAAACTGAATCAAATCAAAAAACTGAATCAAATCAAAAAACTGAATCAAATCAAAAAACTAAATCAAATCAAAAAACTGAATCAAATCAAAAAAGAGAAAGATTTACAAAAAAGCCATTTAAATCATATAATAAGATGACAGAAGAGAAAAAATCAATTCATAATCATCAAAAGCACACTAGAAAAAAAGAATATGATCTTGATAGTGTTATTACAGGAGAGGGTGTTTTAGAGGTTATGCCTGATGGATATGGTTTTATTCGTTCATCAGATTATAATTATTTAAATTCCCCGGATGATATTTATGTATCTCAATCACAAATAAAGTTATTTGGATTAAAAACTGGAGATACTGTTGCTGGTCAATTAAGGCCTCCTAAAGAAGGTGAAAAATACTTTCCTTTAGTTAAAGTAGAACAAATCAATAACCTTGATCCAAAAAATATAAGAGACCGTGTTTCTTTTAAACATAAAACACCGTTATTTCCTGAAGAAAAATTTGAATTAGCAAAGGGAAGCAAAACTATATCCACTAGATTAATTGATTTATTTGCGCCTATAGGTAAGGGGCAAAGGGGATTAATTGTGGCACAACCAAAAACAGGAAAAACAATTTTATTAAAAGAACTAGCAAATGCTATTACTAGCGCTCACCCTGAAGTTTATCAAATAGTTTTATTAATAGATGAAAGACCTGAGGAGGTGACAGATATGGCAAGATCTGTAAAAGGCGAAGTTATCGCATCTACTTTTGATGAGCCAGCCGAAAGGCATGTAAAAGTTGCTAATATTGTATTAGCAAAAGCAAAAAGATTAGTTGAATGCGGGCATGATGTTGTAATTTTATTAGATTCTATCACAAGATTAGCAAGGGCTTATAACACTGTCGCTCCGGCAACAGGAAAAGTTCTTTCAGGAGGTATTGACGCAAACGCTCTTCATAAACCAAAAAGATTTTTTGGTTCTGCAAGAAATATAGAAAATGGAGGTTCATTAACTATTATTGCAACAGCTTTAGTTGAAACTGGATCAAAAATGGATGATGTTATTTTTGAAGAATTTAAAGGAACTGGAAACATGGAATTACAATTAGATAGAAATATTGCTAATAGAAGAATCTATCCAGCCATTGATTTAGTTAATTCTGGGACTAGAAGAGAAGACTTGCTAATTACCAAAGAGTTATTACAAAGAATTTGGATACTACGAAAGTATTTAAATGACATGAAGCCAATAGAGGCAATGGAATTTATAAAAGATAGAATAAGTAAAACTCAAAATAATGAAGAGTTCCTTATTTCAATGAATGGATAATTTTTTTAAAATCTAATCCTTGAAAATTAGCTGAACTCATTAACAGTAAATTAGTATTCAACCAATTTGTTTTTTGAAAATTAATAACTAATTGACTAAGATTATTGAAGATTCTAACATTTGGATGATTTATCAACTCTAAAACATCTTTATTTAAGAAAACATCCAATCCCTTATTTTGGATTTCTTTAGGACAGAAAAATAACCAAACACGATCACTTTTTTGAAATACATTTCTATACTGTGATAAAAATTTAAATGTCAAACTACTAAATGTATGTAACTCAAGACACGAAATCAATTTCCTTTTAGGAAAAAGATCTTTTAAAGCGTCTATAGATGCTTTTACTTTAGATGGAGCATGTGCAAAATCACGATAAACGGCACTTTTTGGATTAATTCTATCAAAAAATTCTAATCTATTTTTTGCGCCTAAAAATGAACTTATAGAGTTGAAAAAAAAATCATTTTTAACACCTAATTGATTACATATAACTCTAGCTGCCTCTATATTATATAAATTATGATTTCCAAAAATAGATAATTTATATTTCACTTTATTATACTTTACAAAAAAACTCCCATTAGAAACAGAAAAATCAGGCAAACCATAAGTTTTAGAAAAACCATGAAAATTTTTTATTATTTGTTGTAATTTCTGATCATTATTAGGATAAAAAACTTTACAATCAGAACTGTTTGTTTTTAACAACTCTATAAAAGCATTACAATAGGATTTATATGTAGGAAAAACATTGATATGATCCCAAGCAATACCAGACAAAACTAAAAGATGAGGTTTATAATGTAAAAACTTAGGTTTAGAATCTATTTTCGAAGATAAATATTCATCTCCTTCTATAATTATGACTTTATTTTGTGACAAATGTACCTGTTTATTAAAACCTTTTATTTTAGCGCCAACCAAATAATCAAATTTTATTTTTTTAGCTTTAAATACATGCATAATCATAGATGTAATAGTTGTTTTTCCATGACTACCCGAAATAACTATCCTTGTTTTTTGTTTCGATTCTAACGCAATATATTCTGGAAAAGAATAAATTTTAATATTTTTTTTTTGCGCCTCTTTTAGTTCTGGATTATCAATTTTAGCATGCATACCTAATATAACAAAATCTAAATCATTAGTTATTTTTTCAGGAAACCAGCCCTCTTTAAATAAGAGGTTTTCTTTTTTTAAATTTTCTTTAGAAGGATTAAAAAATTTATCATCAGAACCTGAAACAAAATAACCTTTTCTTTTAAGACATATTGCTAAACTATGCATAATACTCCCTCCTATAGCAATAAAATGAACTTTCATATACATAAATATAGAATTAAAGTTTATACAAATAATAAATATTATTTTTTAATATTGTATTGATTATAAAACTGAATGAATTTATATCCCATAAATACTGGCTTTTTTAAATTAGATGGAGGTGCTATGTTTGGCGTAGTCCCAAAAAGTTTATGGAATAAAACTAATCCACCCGATATTAACAATATGTGTCCTTGGGCAATGAGGTGTTTATTAATACAATTTGACAAGAAATTAATCTTAATTGATACTGGAATAGGAAAAAAACAAAGTGAAAAATTTTTCTCTTATTTCTATCTTCATGGAAATGACACTTTGACTAAATCAATTCAAAATCATGGATTTTCAGTCAATGATATTACAGATGTTATTTTTACTCACCTACATTTTGATCATTGCGGAGGGGCTGTAACAAAATTAAAAAATGAATATAATTTATTGTTTCCAAACGCAAATTACTGGACAAATAAAGAACATTGGGAATGGGCAAATAATCCAAATCAAAGAGAAAAAGCTTCTTTTTTAAAAGAAAACTTTCTACCGATTAAAGAAAATAAAAAATTAAATTTTTTAAAAGAAGGCTCTTTTTGTAATGGAATAGATATTAAATTTTTTCATGGTCACACTCAAGCTCAAATGATTCCATTTATTAAAAAAAATAATAAAACTATTGTTTTTTGTGCCGACTTATTACCTTCAACAGGACACATTCCTTTGCCTTATGTGATGAGCTATGATGTTAATCCATTAATAACATTACAGGAAAAAGAAGCATTTTTAAATGATGCTTTTGAACAAGATTATATATTATTTTTAGAACATGACTACTATGATGAATGTTGTTCAATAGGCAAGGTTAATAATAAATTTTACGCAAAAAAAAAGGGTAAGTTAAGTGATTTTATTAATTCGTAGATTTCTCCCAAAATTCTATTTCTGAAACAAGATTATCTATAAATTTTGATAACATCTTAAATTTTTCTGGCATATTATATCTTCCTTTAACCTTATGATTATTCCCTTTGAAATTAACTTCAATAATAACTGATGGTAAATCTGAAACTCTGGCATCATATAATTCATCAAAAGAAAAAAAGTCAACTTTCCGAATATAATCCTCAATAAGAGCTACTTTTTTTATATTAATTTTAGAATTATAAAAGCCTATTTTTTCAACAAAATTAAAACCCTCATACTCTACAGATCCATCATTAAAAATACTAACTTCAAAATAAGGACATTGTCCAAAACATGGGGTTCTTCTCATTTTTAAAAGAGGGAGAGTATCAGATTTTTCAATACTGTCTATTTCATTTAAAGTATTAAGTTGTTTGTTATTTACATAACTAGGAAAAATAGAACAGCTAAAAAACACACTTGTTAGAAAATAAAAAAGTAATTTGATTTTTATCATTTTAACGATTCCGTCTTCGTTTTTGTTGTTTCGCAATTTCCTCTAATTTTTTTTGAAAATTAGATTTTTTTATAGGCTTATTTTTGTTTTCTTGTAACTGGGCATACATTTTTTTTTCATCTAGACTTCTTTTTATATACAGCTGCTGTAAAAATGTTATAATATTAGCTAATAAATAATAATAACTCAATCCAGCTGAATAACTATTCATTATAAAAAAGAATACAACTGGCATTATATACATAATGTATTTTAATTGTGGCATCTGGTTATTAGTAGGCTGAGCATTAAATCTCATTTGAATTAATGTGGAAATTGACATTAATAAAGCAAATAAACTTAAGTGATCAAATACACCTGGCCATAGTGAAAATTCTAAAACAGAATCATAAGTAGATAAATCATCGGCCCAAAGAAATGATTGTTTTCTCAATTGTATAGATGCTGGAAAAAATTTAAACAAAGCAAATAATATTGGTATTTGCAATAGCATTGGCAAACACCCTCCTAATGGACTTACTCCTGTTCTTTTATATAGATCCATTTGAGCTTTTTGTTTTTCCATTGGATCCTTATCTTTATATTTTTCATTTATGGCGTCTATTTCTGGCTTTAATACTCTCATTTTAGCCATCGAAACATATGATTTTTTTGTAGGAAGATATAATAACATTTTAATTACAATAGCTATAACCAAAATAATAAGACCATATCCCAAACCTTGATTTTCCAAAAAATCAAAAATTGGAATTACTAAAAATTGATTAACCCATCCAAAAATACCCCAACCTAACTCAACTAAATTTTCAAACCCTGCTGAGTTCGTATGAGAATCTAGATTTTTCAAAAAATTATAATCATTTGGAACAAATAAAAATGAAAAAGTATTATTATTATCCAATTTGATTTTGGATTGCATATTTTTTACAACTGTAGTATCTAAACCATCACCTATAATTTTCATATAATCCACAATAAAACCTGATTTAGAAGAAGAAGAAAATATTGTAGAAAAAAATTGTTGTTTATATCCTATCCACGAAATTGGATATTTTTCATCTTCTATTTTATCATTTCCTGAAAAGGATAATTTTTTAAATTTTCCTTTATTAGTAGAATAAACTAAATTACTCGAATTTCTTTCTGAAGTAAATCCAGAATCTAAATTCTTCTCTTGTCTAGGCCCACTAATTTCCCAATATAAATTAAGTTGTTTTGTTTGTCCTAAAATCTCGAATTCTAATTCATTTTCTAAAAGTGTGTACTGTAATGTGTAATTTTCCTTAGGATGTTTATAAATTATTTTATCATCTGTTATTTCTTCTAATAAAAAATACTCTTCACCAGATTCAAAATCACTTGAATTCTTATTTCCTTTTACTAAATTAATTGGGGGGACCCTTGTATTCTCCTTTGTTATTAATTCTACAGGAACTTGTTTCTCATTTTTTGATTTAAAAGATTGATATTTAAAATCTGAACTATTTGTATTTGACTTAGTGATTAATTTTACATCTTTAAAACAACCACATTTATTAGAGAATTGAATTTCTAAATTATTATTTCTTAAAATTGATATTGAGTCTTTAATCTCAATTTGTTTTTCAAATTCTATGTTTTTTGTTTCAGGCTCTATAATTTTATTTTCTCCAGAATCATTGTCAGCATATATACAAGTACCATCATCTTCTATGGCTTCAGGATTATAATTTAATGCTATTGAATCTGTGCAACCTAAAATTGGTTTTTGATACATCATGAGGACAAGTAAAAAACCTATCAACATAAAACCTATAAAAAAATTAAAATCAAAACCTTTTTGCTCCATATTATTTTTTAGTAATAGTTGATTTTACAAAACTTTTAAATAGTGGATGTGGATTAATCACTGTGCTTTTATACTCGGGATGAAATTGAACCCCAACAAACCACTTGTGATTTTTCAATTCTAGAATCTCAATTAAATCAGATTGAGGGTTAATGCCTACAAATCTCATTTCAGATTTCTTAAATTGGGCTAAAAAATCATTATTAAATTCATATCTATGCCTATGCCTTTCCTCTATTTGATCTTCCTTATAAGCATTGTAAACTTTTGATTTTTTTGTTAATTTACATTTATATGATCCTAATCTCATGGTCCCTCCTTTGTTAAGTAAAACTTTTTGATCTTGCATTAAATCTATAACAGGGTATTTTGTTTTTGAATTTATTTCAGTCGAATGTGCTGTTTTTAATCCAAGAACGTTTCTAGCAAATTCAACTACAGCCATTTGCATCCCTAAGCATATACCTAAAAAAGGTATATTTTGAGTTCTTGCATATTCAATAGTAATTAATTTGCCATTAATACCTCTCTCTCCAAATCCTGGAGCAACTACAATCCCAGAACAATTTTCAAAAAGTTTAAATTTTGTTTTAATATTAACATCTTCTGAATGAACCCATTTTATTTTAACTTCACATCTATTAAAAACACCTCCATGAATAAGTGCTTCTGAAATAGATTTATAAGCATCTTTAAGCTCTACATATTTTCCTACAATAGCTATTTGAACTATTTTTTTTGGGTTTTTTAATTTTGATAAAAAATCATTCCACTTTCTTATATTCAATCTTGCAGGATTTTTACAATTCAATTTTTCTAAAGTAACTAAATCAAATTTTTGTTTTGCTAATAATAAAGGGACATCATATATCGTTTTGGTATCAATACATTCTATAACAGCATCTGAATTAACATTACAAAAAAGAGCTATTTTGTTTTTTAAATTTCTACCTAAATTCATCTCAGCTCGACAAACTAAAATATCAGGCTGAACACCTAATTGTAATAAGCTTTTAACAGAGTGTTGTGTAGGCTTTGTTTTTAATTCTTCTGTTGCACTTAAATATGGAATTAAAGTTAAGTGTACAACAATAGCATCCAATCCTTTTTCAAATTTTAATTGTCTAACTGTTTCTATATAGGGTAACGACTCAATATCACCAACTGTACCACCTATTTCGGTTATTATTATATCGTGGTTTTTTGTTGCCAATGCTGTTATACGATTTTTTATCTCATTAGTAACATGTGGAATTACTTGAACTGTTTTTCCTAAAAAATCTCCTTTTCTTTCTCTTTTAATAATTTTCTCATAAACACTACCTGTTGTCACATTATTCTTTTTTGACATAGGAACACTCAAAAATCTTTCATAATGACCTAAATCTAAATCAGTTTCGGCTCCATCATTTGTAACAAAACATTCACCGTGCTCATATGGGTTTAAAGTTCCGGGATCAACATTTAAATATGGATCTAATTTCTGAATAGTAACACGAAACCCTCTTCCTTGTAATAAAACGGCCAAAGAAGATGCAACTATACCTTTCCCTAATGAAGAAGTAACACCTCCGGTAACAAAAATATATTTACACTTTGACATAATTTTATTTAAAAAGTCCAATTAAAACCTATATTAGGCATAATTGGAAGTTGATCTATTCTAACTGCATTTACTCTATCATAATAAAAAATATTATTTCTATCATATAAATTAGTAACCCCTAAAGAAATCTCCATGAAGGTACTATTTTTAAAATTAATTTTTTTTGTCAGGGAAATATCTAATCTGTGATAATCTGGCAATCTGCCTTCATTCAAATCAGAATATATAATACCTAAATTGCCATTAGTATTAATAAAATCTGAAAGATTAATATTTGAAAGATCCAGATTTTCATAATAAGCTTGAGTTTGTGTAAATGGAAAGCCAGAACCATAATTCCACCTAAAATTTAAATCCCAAAGATTTTTTCTTCCCATGATATAAGATAAAACAAAATTAAAATTGTGTGTCCTATCATAATGAGGAGCATATGTTTGAACTTCATCTTGTCTATTCACAATTCCAAAAGAATACACAGACCAGATACTCACTTTTTTAGAATTATATTTTAAAAGAAAATCTATACCCCTAGCATCTCCCTTTTCTATCATAAAATCTTTTTTTAAAAAATCTAATTGATTAGAAAACTCGGGAATATCTTCATATATCTTATTTCTATTTAAACCAATTAATTGATTGAATTTTTTAAAATATCCCTCAATGTTAAGATTTAAATTACTTAATATATCGTATTCTAAACCTACAATATAATGAGTTGCTGTTTGTAATAAAGATGTAATATCTTCATTTTGAAAAGTACTTGGAATATTATCCGTACTAGACAAAAAACCTGTAAATAAACTAACGACATCAGTATCATCATTAGTAGAAATAAGATTTTGGGAAAAAGAACCACCTGATGCTTTAAGTCTGATTTTTTCACTAAGATTATATTTCATGGAAACTCTTGGCTCTAATCTACTTTCTCCCAATGATGTGTAATTTTGAAATCTTATACCTGGATTAAAAACAAATCTGTTTTTAGACAAATTATAATCAACATATGCTCCAAAGTCTGTAGAATGATCTGTTTGTGAAAAAAAATTATTTACACTTGATATATCTAAAGAAGTACTATATCCTGAAACTTGTAATCCATATCTAATTTCACTTTGTTTAGACATAAAATATGAAAAGTCTAAATTTAAATTAAAGCCATTAATTTGACTTGTGAGATCCTCTTCTTCCGATTTTTCATCTATATTATAATTTGAATATGTTATCTCCCCCTCTATAAGCATTTTAGCAGATCCTGGAACTAAAACAAAATTAGAACCTACACCATAGGTTTTCCATCCTAATTGCGTTAAATCTTCATAATCTACTTCATCTAAAAAGTTAAATCCATACAAATTAAACTTACTACCATTATTAGAAAAAAAAGACATTTTACCATATAAGTCTGTAAAAGAATAAGGCAGACCATCTTTAGAAATGTAAGAGTAGAAATTTTTTGATGTCTTATCTAAATATGAACTTCGTAAACTAAAAATAGCAGAGGTTTCCAGATTTTCATTTGAAGTTCCTAAAAAAGGACCTTCTAATAAAAGTTTAGAACTAAAAGTATTTGCGGATATTTTCCCACTAAACTTCTTTTTATTCCCATCTCTAGTTTTAATATTCATAATTGACGATATCCTGCCTCCAAATTTGGCGGGAAACCCACCGGTATATACATCTGTTTTTTTTATTATATCACTGTCAAAAACTGAAAAAAATCCAATAGAATGAAAAGGATTATATATTGTCATCCCATCTAATAAAACCTTATTATGTATTGGAGCACCCCCTCTGATGTATAACTTTCCACCTTGATCTCCTGTAAAAACCACACCAGGTAAAACTTGTATAAATTGCGCTAAATCCACTTCACCCCCTAAACTTGGTAATTTTTTTAAATTTTTACTAGTTAATTTAATAACAGATGAGTTTACTAAATTTTTGTTTTCAGATTTTTCAGTAGTAAGATCCACAACATCTAATTCAAAATTTGATTTCAATAAATATATTTTTTGAACAGGCAGTTTATTTCCAACTACAATAGATATAGGAATACTTTTCTTTTGATATCCAATAAATTCCACTTCAATAACATAATCACCCTGACTAATATTTGGAAAAATAAAATACCCATTATCATCTGTGGCAGTACCTATATTCTCTCCCTTCAAATACACATTAGCAAAAATTATTGGCTCGGAAGATGATTCTTCATAAACAAAACCTCTAATAGTTTCTGTTTGAGAAAATAAAAAAAGAGGGAACAAAAGAAAAAGAAATAATGTGTTTATTTTCATATTGACCACAAAGATAAAATGTTTATGTAAACTAAAAATGTTTATTCATGAATAATTCGAAAAATCAATTGTTGTAAAAACTTTGGATTAAAATTATTAGAAATCGGAATGCCTTTTGAAGCTAAATCAGCTTCTTTCAAGAAATTGATAATTTGAGTGCATTTTTGAAATGAATAATTAAGAGAGGCAGCATTATACATTGAAAAGAAATATGGATTAATTTTGAGTTTGGAAGAAACAATTCCTTTAGATTTATCTTTTAATGAATGCAATACCAAAAGTTTAGAAAATAAAGTATATAATGAAGATATAATTAAAACAACTGGGTGATTATTTTTAAGTAAATAATTTATAATTCTCAATGATTTTTGATAATCTTTTAATGCTAATGAATTTTGTAATTCAAAAGAATTAAAATCCCTACTAATCCCCACATGCTTCTCAACATCAAATTCATCAATATTTTTTTTTGTCAAAACTATTGTTAACTTATCAATTTCATTTGTGATTTTCTCTAAATCATTACCTAAAAATTCTGACAACATTGTATTCACTTTAAAAGCTGAAGTATATCCCTTTTCTTTTATATAATTACTTATCCAATTAGGCATTTGATTTTCAAAAAGTTTTTTACTTTCAAAAGCAATAAATTTTTCATTAATAATTTTAAACCATTTTTTTGTTTTTAAAGTCTTTATCGATCTCCAGTCTTTATGTAAACATAGCACTAAAACTGTGGAAATTTGAGGTGAGAGAAAATAAGTTTCCAATCTACTTAAATCTCTTAAGTTCTCAGCATTTTTGATAATAAATAACTGTGATTGACCTGTAATTGGATATGATTTCAAATCACACAACAAACTATTCATATCAATCCCTTTTTCAGGATATAAAATTTTCTCATCAAAAGTTTTACTTTCTTCCTCAACAACATTTTTTTGTAAAGCATCACATATCTTTTTTATGAAATATGGCTCGTCTCCGTACAATAAATAAATTGGCGAAAAAGATTTTTGAGTTATTGAATTGATTATTTGAGAATAATTCATAATTAAAAAATTACTACTAATTTTAAAATTAAATAAAACTTGAAAATTGAAATATACAATTAAAAAAAAATATATTGATGATAAAGAGCACATCTTTGATCCGGTAAGAAAAAAGTACTTAGTCAACACTCCCGAAGAATGGATTAGGCAAAATTTTATTCACTACTTACACACAAAAAAAAGTTTCCCATTATCACTAATGTCTACTGAAAAATTAACCATTATAAATAATCAAAACACAAGAAGTGATATTGTATGTTATAATAATTTAGGAAAACCTATTTTAGTTGTGGAGTGTAAATCTGACAAGATTAATTTAAATAATACTGTTTTTAATCAAGTTCAAAATTATAACTCTATTTTAAAAGCTAAACATGTCATTATTACTAATGGAAAAAAAACATTATGTTTTTATATTAATGGAAAACATATTGATCTTTTAAAAAAAATCCCTGATTTCTCTCAAATTAAAAATTCAAAAGATTAAAAAATAACATTCCTCATATATACATTATAGATATTGTTTTATTAAATTTGGTAACTCTAAATAAAAATAATTATGAGTTTTTTAAATCAAATTTCTCCAATTGACGGCAGATATGGGAAAAGAACTAGGGATTTATCGGATTTTTTTTCTGAATCTGGATTAATTAAATATCGAATAAAAATTGAAATTTATTACTTTCTCGAACTCTGTAAAATAGTTCCTAATTTAGGAAAAATCAAAAAATCTGAATTAAATAAAATTGAATCTATTTACCTGGAATTATCATCTAGTGATATAAAAAAAGTAAAACAAATTGAAAAAGTAATAAACCATGATGTAAAGGCTGTAGAATATTTTATAAAAGAGAAATTTGATCAGTTAGGTTTGAAAAAATATAAAGAATTTGTCCATTTTGGACTAACATCTCAAGACATTAATAATACCGCAACTCCTCTTCTATTTAAGGATAGTTTAGAAAGCTTTTTTTTTCCTTTAATAGAATTTTTAATTTCTAAAATTGATGAATTAGCAATAAAATGGAAAGGGATTTCTATGCTAGCAAGAACTCATGGGCAAGCTGCATCTCCCACTAAACTCGGAAAGGAAATGAAAGTTTTTTCAGAAAGATTAAAAACTCAATATAATTATTTAAAAGAAATCCCTCATTCTGGAAAATTTGGTGGAGCAACAGGAAATTTAAATGCTCATTATATTGCTTTTCCAAAGGTCAATTGGCACTCATTTTCTAAAAAATTTTTAAGTTCAATTGGGTTAAATCGATCTTACCCTACAACTCAAATTGAGCATTATGATAATTTAGCAAATCAATTAGATACTATAAAAAGAATTAATACTATTCTTATTGATTTAAATAGAGATTTTTGGACATATATTTCAATTGATTATTTCAAACAAATTGTCACGAAAAAAGAAGTAGGTTCTTCTGCAATGCCACATAAAATTAACCCAATAGATTTTGAAAACTCAGAGGGGAATTTAGGAGTAGCAAATTCATTACTAACTCATTTATCAGGAAAACTACCTATTTCAAGATTACAAAGAGATTTAACAGACTCTACTGTACTTAGAAATCTTGGAGTTCCTATTGCACATAGTTTTATAGCATACAATAGTTTATTAAAAGGTTTAAAAAAACTCATTGTAAATGAAAACAAAATAAAAGAAGATTTAGAAAAAAATTGGTTAGTAGTAAGTGAAGCTATTCAAACAATATTAAGAAGAGAAGGATTTGAAAATCCTTATGAATTATTGAAAGACTTGACAAGAAAAAATAAATATATAGGAGAAAAGGAAATAAAAAGTTTTATTAATTCTTTGGAAATTAGCAATACAATAAAAAAAGAATTATTAAAAATAAACCCTCAAAATTATACTGGAAAATCTTAATTTATATAATAGATTTATAATATTCTAAAATATAATCCCCTATAGATAAACAAGCTGTTGCTGCTGGAGATGGGGCATTTAAAACATGTATGTTTTTATTGTTTTGTTGTATTCTAAAATCATCTATAACATTACCATCTTGACCTAAAGCCATTGCCCGAACTCCGGATCTACCTGTTTCTATATCATCTAATGTTAATGAAGGCATCATCCTTTGTAATTGTTTTAAAAAAAGCCTTTTAGAGTATGATCTTTTATATTCATTTAAACCAAATCTCCAATGTTTAAAAAATAATTTCCAAATAGCAGGATAGCTTAAAGAATCCAAAGTGTCTTTTAAATTAAAATCTGCTTTTTTATAACCTTCTCTTTTAAATGTAAACACAGCATTTGGACCACATTCAATACTACCATCGGTCATTCTTGTAAAATGAACACCTAAAAAAGGGAATTCAGGGTTAGGAACTGGGTAAACTAAATTGTTTATTTTATATTTTGATTCATTCTTCAATTGATAATACTCGCCTCTAAATGAAACTATTTTTAAATCCAATTTCAAATTATCTTTCTTTGCTAACCTATCAGAAAAAAGACCTCCACAAAAAATAAAATTATTTGCATTAAACAAGCCTCTATTAGTAATAATAGACGATTTATTGTTATTCATAACTTCACAATTTGTAATTATTTGACTTTGATTATTAATTTTTAATATTTTTTCTTTTAAACATGTAGCAACCTGCTTATAATCAATAATTCCTGTTTGCGGCACCCAAATTGCTTGCAACCCTTTAATAAATGGTTCTATCTCTTTAATCTCTTTTTCATTTATTAATTTTAATCCGCTTAAACCATTTTCCTCTCCTCTTTTTAAAAGATTAGGAAGTTGTTTTTTTTCTTGTTCATCTACAGCCACAACTATTTTTCCACATACATCATGTTTAATATTATTTTTTTTTGCAAAAGCTACCAATTGCTCTCTACCATTAACACAATTTTCAGCTTTATAAGAACCTGGTTTATAGTATAAGCCGGAATGCAAAACACCAGAATTTCTACCACTTTGATGAAAAGCTAATTCTTTTTCTTTTTCAACTAATAAAATATTTTTTTTGGGGAAATTTTTCTGAATCTTATATGCGGTTGATAAGCCTACTAAGCCACCTCCTATAATTATTAAATCAAAATCAAATCTCATTAGAACTAAATTTTAAAGATCTAAATAAAAGATATCCTATAAGAAAAAATAATACCACAATCAATAATCCTGCTTGTGAAGATAAAATTTCTATATTTAATTGATTCTTAATAATAGGAATATTAGAAAGAACATCTTCCAAATTAGAATCTATAAGTTTATCTTTATTTTCACCATCTAAAAATTTGTATAAACCCATAGAAATTAAAGAATAAAAAAATGGTTTGGAGGGGTTGAAAATAATTAATGAAAATCAAATTAAGGAAATAGAGCCATATATTAGAGGTTTAGAAGCTATTTGGGTTCCTCAAACAGGAATTATTGATTATGTGCAAGTTGCACAATGTTTA